>Ga0214919_10006247_pt1 | contig 16457 bp, 18 predicted proteins | sample LL1503_MetaG_FD_177994 | JGI IMG/M metagenome (GOLD analysis project Ga0214919, IMG submission 177994) | Freshwater microbial communities from Lake Lanier, Atlanta, Georgia, United States - LL-1503 | ecosystem: Environmental > Aquatic > Freshwater > Lake | place: USA: Georgia | collected... | reverse complement strand
CGTAAGCTTAATAAAGTCTTGCTTTTTTCAAACTTCTTTTTGTACTTTTTTAACGCTTTGTCAATGTTTTCGCAGTCTTTTGAATCAATTATTAACATAATATATATACCTCCTCAGGTGTTTTAAAATAAAAATTGGAAGGCAAAGATAAGCTTCCTTTTGAAAATACCAAATTTACTAGAGGTTTTTATCGTCTATTCCCCTCCCTTTTAGGGCACCAGAGATGGCCTGATCCATGACTCTTTCTGCAAAAGGACGAGTTAAGTCATTCAAGGCCTCAGTTTTCTCCTGAATTAAGTTCTTATCGGCCATAGTTATAGCTAGTTGTAAGGCTTGCATTGCATTCGCAGTGGCGGTCATCTCCTCCTTAGATAATAAGGCAGCATTTTTCATCATGAATTTTTCTGTAACTGAAAGCATTTGCTCTGCCTCAGTACTAGCTTCTACTAATGCGCGAGTGGCAATATCTTCTTTAGCAAAGGTTAAGCTTTCTAGAAGTCTTTTTTCTACTTCTTCATCGGTCAAACCATATTGAGGTTTGATGTCGATACTTTGGTTAACCCCACTTCTTAATTCTTTCGCACTAACTTGTAAAATGCCATCGGCATTAATTAAAAAACTTACTTCTACTTTTGGAAGACCCGCTGGCATAGCTGGAATACCCGATAATGTAAAAGCGCCTAATTGTCGATTGTCTTTTACTAAATCTCTTTCACCTTGATACACTGAAATATTCATCCCAGATTGAGCATCTTTTTGAGTGGTGTATTGTCTTGAAGTTTTTGTTGGAATTTTTGAATTGCGAGGAAGCAGCACATCCATTAAACCACCCATAGTTTCAATACCTAAACTTAATGGAGTAATATCCAATAACAACATACTTTGATTATTGCCCGATAAAATATCGGCCTGTACTGCAGCACCTAATGCCACTACTTCATCTGGATTTACAGAATCATTCACAGCTTGATTAAAAAAGGTAGCCACTGTTTTTTTCACAAGTGGCACACGTGTACTTCCCCCTACCATTAATACGGTATTAATATCTTTTATATCAAGTGCAGCATCTTTCATGGCCAACTTACATAGTTCAATTGTTTTTTGAATAGTAGGCTCAATTAGTTTTTCAAACACTTCTTTAGTAATAGAAATTTTTGCTCCTGCAAATTCTGATTCGAAATAGTCACTGTTTGATAAAATAATTTTTGCTTTCTCAGCAGCAAGTCTTAATTCTTGTTTTAAATTTTTATGTTCTTCTAAATTATCTACGCCCATTTCTTTCATCCAATATTCAATAATAGCACGATCTAAATCATCTCCACCTAAATAGGTATCACCATTGGTGCTAAGCACTTCAAAAATACCATTTGAAATTTTTAAAATTGAAATATCAAAAGTACCTCCACCTAAATCATAAACTGCAATTGTTTTATCTTCTGCAGGGTTTAAACCTAATCCGTAAGCTAAGCTTGCAGCAGTTGGCTCGTTAATAATTCGCAGAACATCTAGACCTGCTAATTTACCAGCATCACGTGTGGCTTGTCTTTGTGTATCATTAAAATAAGCAGGAACAGTAATAACTGCTTTGGTAACAGGCGTTTTTAAAATATGTTCAGCACGTTTTTTTAATTCTACTAGTATATAAGATGATAAATCAATAGGAGAATAAAAAGTATTACCCACTTGTACTTTAACTAAACTATCTCTATTGTCATCAATAATTTTGTAGGCAAAAAAGTCTTGGTGAGCGCGAATGTCTTTATAACTTTTCCCCATTAAACGCTTCGCACTAAAAATAGTATTTGTAGGATCAGATTCTAAATAAGGTTTTGCATTCGCTCCTACTTCTGCATTCCCATAAGTATCAAAATGTACAACACTAGGCACAATACTACTACCATCAAATTCTTTAAGTGCAGTAGGTAATTTTGTTTCAGGATGAATAATGGCCACTAAACTATTGGTGGTACCTAAATCAATACCTACTATAATTTCAGCTTGTTGTAAACTACCCGTAGCAATATTAATTCCAATCTTAGCCATTTAAAAAATTTTACAAATGTACAATGCCAGCTTATTTATACCTTATGATTTGAGGAAAGATTTACAACTTAGCCCATACCCCTTCAATTTAAAATTCTAGTTTGCTGCTGCAACTAATTTTGTTTTTGAAAAGGTATCATGAAAAGGCTGGCCATTCCAAGCCAGTCCAAACATGGATATGATAGTGCAGTGTATGGTTGTTCTTAGAAAAATTTGAAAAATATTAGGTCTTTTACCATTTTCACCTACCACCTTTGTGCCTGTCATCCATTTGGCGGGAGTTCGCAAAAAGATAAACTCAAATAAAAAAATATACACCCACATAGTTGCAAAAAAGAAGGGCCCATAACGAATGGGTGTAAAGTTCCAATACATTACATAAAAATTCCACCAGCCATATAATAAATAGGTAAGAATAGCAACAATAATAGTGTCTACTAAAAAGTGTAAAATTCTAGTTCCGTCACCAATTGTGGGAGTTGTTGGGTTCATGATGCGAAATTATTGCATTTTAGTAGTTATTTTTGCCTAAAGTATCTAGAATATGACTTTAATACAAGAACTACGTTGGAGAGGTATGATCCAAGATATTATGCCAGGAACAGAGGAACTGTTTGAAAAAGAACAAGTTTCTGGATATATCGGCTTTGATCCAACTTCTGATAGTTTACATATTGGTAGTTTAGTGCCTATTTTATTATTAGTGCATTTACAAAGAGCAGGACATAAACCTGTTGCCCTAGTGGGTGGTGCTACAGGTATGGTGGGTGACCCTAGTGGAAAAAGTGAAGAGCGTAATTTATTAAGCGAAGAAACTTTACAATTTAATTTAGCAGGTGTTCAAAAACAATTAGCACATTTTTTAAATTTTGATCCAAGCCTTCCCAATGCCGCTGAAATGGTTAATAACTATGATTGGTTCAAGAATTTTAATTTCTTAGATTTTATTAGAGATGTAGGTAAGCATATTACTGTGAACTATATGATGGCTAAAGATAGTGTGAAAAAAAGAATTGATGGAGATACCGGGATGAGCTTTACAGAATTCACTTATCAATTAGTACAGGGTTATGATTTTTATTGGTTGTATAAAAATAAAAATTGCAAAGTACAAATGGGTGGCAGTGACCAGTGGGGCAATATTACTACAGGCACTGAATTAGTGAGACGCAAGATGGGCGGTGAAGCTTTTGCTTTTACTTGCCCTTTAATTACAAAGGCCGATGGTGGTAAGTTTGGAAAAACAGAAAAAGGAAATATTTGGTTAGATGCTAGTAAAACATCTCCTTACCAATTTTATCAATTCTGGTTAAATGCTAGCGATGAAGATGCAAAAAAATGGATTAAGATTTTTACTCTTCTTCCTTTTGCTACTATTGATAAACTAATTGCTGACCACGAACTAGCGCCACAAGAAAGAATTTTACAAAAAAACTTAGCTGCTGAATTAACTAAATTGGTGCATAGTGAAGAAGATTTAAATTTTGCTATTCGTGCCACTGAAATTTTATTTGGTAACGCTACTACTGAAGTTTTAAAATCTTTGAATGAAGCGCAATTATTACAAGTTATGGAAGGCGTACCTAATGTGAATGTAAAACTCGATCAACTTACAGAAGGTTATGATTTAATTAGCTTACTAGCAGACACAAAAATATTCCCAAGTAAGGGTGAAGCCCGTAAAATGTGGCAGAGCGGAGGCATAAGCATAAATAAAGAAAAAATAGGTGCCGATTTTACGACTGTTACTAAGGCTCAACTATTACAACACAAATATATTCTACTACAAAAAGGAAAGAAGAATTATTATTTAGTGATTGCTAGTTAAATTATTGCAAGGCCTTCCACATTTCTTCTGCAACTAAGGCGTTTCCCTTTTCATTCAAGTGCACTCCATCGTTGGTTAAAATACCTTTGGCTACATTCTCAGGATTATGCATTAGGCTGTATTCATGAAAAATGCTTCTTAAGTCGACAAGGCCAAGTCCATTTGTTTTTGCATATTTTCTAATCCAGCTGCTATAAGCATTTAAATCACCATCTTGGGAATTAGAAAAATCGTTTTTTTCTCCAATGGCAGCGGGTGTCACTACTATTACTTTAGCACCTGTAGCTTGAATTTTTTTAACCACTGCATCATAAAAACCACCGAACTTATCAAAATCGGTACCTGTTCCAAAGCTTGATTTATGCCAAACATCGTTTACCCCTACCCAAATTACCACTATATCTGGCTTCTTTTCAAGAACATCTTTTTCCATTCTTAAATACAAATCATAAATTTTATTACCTCCAATACCTGCACCATTTAATTCAAACTTTTCAGCAGCTCCTTTTGAAGTAATTATATTCTGTAAAACGTCTATATAACCTCCTTTTTCTATACCCGCTTGAGTAATTGAGTCACCAAAAAAGACCACTTTCTTTTTCTTTTCCCCTCTAAATGACATCAAAAATAAACAAGCGAAAAATGCGCTTAAAAGTGTTAATTTAATTCCCATAAAATGCTATTATTGGTTAAAAAATGTATTTGAATGCTTAAGTTAAGCCAAATTCATAATAATGGCTTGAAATGGCATTATTATTTGGTAAATTTTACGCCGAACCCTATTTTTGCAGTCCATTCTTAGAATGGCATAGGATTGCCTGATAGTATAATGGTAGTACGACTGTTTTTGGTGCAGTTTGTCTTGGTTCGAATCCAGGTCGGGCAACCAAAGAAAAAAGAAGCCGTCCCGATTTTTCGGGGCGGTTTTTTTATTTCATAGGCACCATGGACATTTGCGATTGCAGATAGTATACGTAGATGGGTATCACAGAACTTAAAATTACGGAAGCCTCCATTTTAATAGCAAGCTCTACTCCTTTTTTTATAACAAGTTCTGAGGATTCACTTAAATCAACTGCAATGAGTATTGTATTTTTCATGGCTTTACATTCTTATAAAGCTAGAAAATCAAAACACTAATACATATGATTTTGGTCAGGAAATAAACTTACTCTTCACTTTCAACAATAGTTCCATAATCAACAAGCAGCTCTTCGCCGTTAGCTATATCCCTTATAGCCTCAAACTCCTCCCCGTCATTTAAAGAAATCACATTTGGGGTTTCTGAATGGTTTAAATAAATTACTAAATCCACTAATTTAAAACCATAGTCTGGTATAAAATAAAAATCTTCATCAAATAAACAATGATTCTCAATGAGGTCTTTGGAATGTTGCGGCAAGGCTTCTACTTCTTCTTTGCTTACTTTTATCCAATCTCCTACGCCTTTTGAAAAAATATTTTTAGTGCCTTTGGGAATATCTCTAATTGCAAATACACCAATTCCATGAAGTGGAGAAGGCTTAATCATCACATAGGTAGTGTTCGCTAATTCTTTTAGAAGAGCTTCTTTATTCATAAAATTAGCTCAATTTATTAATGCATTCTACTAAAGAAGTTTCCCAATGAGGAATAGTAAGCGATAATTCTTTTTCAATTTTTTCAGTGTCTAATACTGAATATCCTGGCCTTTTAGCAGGTGTAGGAAAATCGACAGTAAGTATTGAATTTACTTGACATGTTAATCCCACAATAGATTGTATTTTTTTACAATAGTCATACCAAGTTGTTTCACCTTTATTTGCATAATGATAAATGCCTTTTATTGCTTTACCATTATCTAATGCTACAATCATTTTCATGGTAGCTTCTGCTAAGTCTTTAGCGTAGGTTGGTCGCCCTTTTTGATCTGAAACTATATTTAATACATCTCTTTCCTTCATAAAACGAATCATAGACTTCACAAAATTATTTCCATGTGTACTAAATACCCAAGAGGTTCTAATAATAATGGTATTAGGATTTGCTGCTATTGCTAAACGCTCTCCGTCTGCTTTGGTAGATCCATAAAAGTTTAAGGGTGCTAATGCAGTTTCAGTGGTGTAGGGTGTTGTAGCGTTTCCTGTAAATACATAGTCTGTAGAAAAAGTAATAAAAGGAATTTTTATTTCAAAAGCAATGGATGCCATTTTTTCAACAGATTGTACATTTACAGCTTGTGCTAATTCTTTTTCCGATTCTGCTTTATCTACTGCTGTATAAGCTGCAGTATTAATAATGGCATCGGGTGCAATATTTTTTATAATTGCTGCAAGTGTATCAGGTTTAGATAAATCTAAAACAGATCTATCTGTAAAAATAAACTCATATTGTGGAAAGCTTGCTGCCAATTGACCTAATTCCCAACCCAACTGACCATTTGCGCCAGTAACTAAAATTTTTCGCATGTACTTTATTTAGAAATAAACTCCTTTGGTAATTTTGTCCACTCTGAAGGTGGCAAGGATTTAAAATAATCGTAAGTTTTTTTCAACCCTTCTGCACGATCTACTTTTGGCTCCCAACCTAATAATTTTTTTGCCTTCGTAATATCGGGTTGTCTTTGTTTTGGATCGTCTACTGGTAAATCCTTGTAAACAATTTTAACAGAAGACCCTGTTAGTTTCAATACCTCTTCTGCAAAATCTTTTAAACTTATTTCATTCGGGTTACCAATATTCACAGGACTTGAATAATCGCTTAATAATAATTTGTAAATACCATCCACTAAGTCATCTACATAGCAGAAGCTTCTTGTTTGTGATCCATCTCCAAATACGGTCATATCCTCTCCTCTTAAAGCTTGACCAATAAAGGCAGGTAGCGCACGGCCATCGTTTAGTCGCATTCTTGGGCCATAGGTATTGAATATTCTAATAATTCTTGTTTCTACATGGTGAAAAGTGTGATAAGCCATGGTAATACTTTCCATATAACGCTTTGCTTCGTCATATACACCTCTTGGCCCTACAGGATTTACATTGCCCCAATATTCTTCTGTTTGTGGATGCACTAGTGGGTCACCATAAACTTCACTCGTACTGGCTACTAATATTCTTGCTTTTTTAGCTCTTGCTAAACCTAAACAATTATGAGTACCCATCGCACCCACTTTCAAAGTTTGAATGGGAATTTTTAGATAATCGATAGGACTTGCTGGAGATGCGAAATGTAAAATATAATCAAGCGCCCCTTCAATTTCAATAAACTTAGTAATATCATGATGAATGAACTCAAAATTAGGATTACTTCTTAGATGAGCAATATTTTGAAGATCGCCGGTAATTAAATTATCCATGGCAATAACATAATAGCCTTCTTTAATAAAGCGATCACTTAAATGTGATCCTAAAAAACCAGCAGCCCCTGTTATTAAAATTCTTTTTTGACTCATAATATTTATTTTGTGGCAGCAGCCCTTCCAATACTTTCATAATAATAACCTAATTCTTTCATTTTTGAAACTTCAAAAAGATTACGGCCATCAAATATAATTTTGTTTTTAATTTCTTTTTCTATTCTATCAAAGTCGGGGGTTCTAAATTCACTCCACTCTGTTGCAATGATTAAAAAATCGGCGCCGCTTAATGCCTCATATTGGTTAGTGGCATATTTTATCTTATCTCCTATTTGCGCTTTTACATTCGGCATCGCTTCAGGGTCATAAGCTGCAATAGTGGCACCCATGGTAGTTAAAGCTTCTATAATACTTAATGCAGGTGCTTCTCTAATATCGTCGGTATTAGGCTTGAAGGCCAAACCCCAAAGGGCAATATGCTTTCCTTTTAAATCCCCTTTATAATGCGACCTTATTTTTTCTACTAAATGTAATTTTTGATTGGCGTTTACTTTTTCTACCGCCTTTAAAATTTCAAAGTCATATTTTACTTCATCCGATGACATAATTAAAGCTTGTACATCTTTTGGGAAACATGATCCGCCATAACCAATACCTGGAAATAAAAATCGCTTTCCAATTCTATCATCCGAGCCAATACCTCTTCTTACCATATCCACATCGGCTCCCATACGCTCACATAATTGAGCCACCTCGTTCATAAAAGAAATTTTAGTAGCTAAAAATGAATTGGCTGCGTACTTTGTTAATTCGGAACTACGCTCATCCATGAAAATAATAGGGTTACCTTGTCTTACAAAGGGCGCATATAAATCGCTCATTAATTTTTTAGCTCTCTCCGACTTTGTTCCTACTACCACACGATCTGGTTTCATAAAATCATCCACCGCCACCCCTTCTCTTAAAAACTCAGGATTACTTACCACATCATATTCACCTTTATAGTTTTTTGCAATAGCAGCACTAACTTTATCGGCAGTACCCACTGGTACCGTACTTTTATTGACAATAACTTTATAGTCTTTTAAAATTTTTCCTAAATGGTCGGCTACCCCTAATACATATTTTAAATCGGCACTGCCATCGGCACCTGGAGGTGTTGGCAAGGCTAAAAATATAATTTCAGCACCTTCAATAGCCGTTTCTAATTCGGTAGTAAATATTAAACGACCTTCTTTAATATTTCTTAAAAATATTTTCTCTAAACCTGGTTCGTATATAGTTATTTGACCGTTACTTAATTTATCTACTTTGTTTTTATCAATATCAACACAAGTTACCTTATTTCCTGTTTCAGCAAAACAAGTGCCTGTAACAAGTCCTACATACCCTGTTCCTACGACTGTAATTTTCATCTACTTATTTTTTTATTTAAAAAATGATTTTACACCTTTAACAATATAGGCTAATTGCTCTTCATCCATTTCGGTGTGCACCGGCAGTGAACATACACAAGAGGTTAGCTTATCTGTTATAGGTAAATTCCAATTTATATTTTTTTGCTCTATAAACATTTTTTGTAAATGACCAGGCACCGGATAATAAATCATACAAGGTATTTCCTTAGAGGCTAGATGCTCGATGAATCTATCGCGGTTTACTCCTATGAGTTGAATGGTATATTGATGATACACATGACTACTATATTGTAAGCTAGAAGGAGTTATTATTTCTTTAAAAGAAGCAAAAGAATCAGAATAATATTTAGCGACAGATTGTCTTGCAGCATTATAAGAATCTAATTTTTTTAGCTTGATATTTAATATGGCAGCTTGAATAGAATCTAATCTTGAATTACAACCCACTACATCATGATAATATCTTGCAGACTGACCATGATTTGCAATCATTGTCATTTTATCCGATAAAGCTTTGTCGTTGGTGCATAATGCACCCCCATCACCAAAGGCTCCTAAATTTTTACTTGGATAAAAAGAAGTAGCACCAATATGTCCAATGGTTCCAGTTTTTTTAGTGACTCCATTTGAAAATGTATAATCACAACCAATGGCTTGCGCATTATCTTCAATTACCAATAAATTATTAGCCTTGGCTATCTCCATAATTTCTTCCATAGGTGCAGCATGTCCATATAAATGCACAGGTACGATTACTTTTGTTTTTGGAGTGATTGCCTTTTTCAAACTTTCAATATCCATACAAAAACTAATAGGATCCACATCTATGAAAACAGGTTTTAATCCTAATAAAGCCACTACTTCAGTGGTAGCGATATAAGTAAAAGATGGTGTAATGATTTCATCGCCAGGTTGTAGGTCTAAGGCCATCATGGCAATTTGCAAAGCGTCGGTTCCATTGGCGCAAGGAATTACATGACCCACTCCTAAATAAGTGCTTAAATTTTGAGCAAAATCCTTCACGGCCTTCCCATTAATATAGGCAGCCGAATCCAAGACTTCTTGAATAGCTCCGTCTACCTCTTTTTTGATGGCCAAATACTGATTTTTAGTATCAACCATTTGAATTTTCCTCATCCTTTAAATTTGGGCAAAATTACAATAAAAAGCCTAATTCAACCTAATTGTGGGTATAAGAAAGGCTTTCAAAACAAATTCAAGTTTTATGCTATTTTTTATTCATTTTTGCCCTACTGAAATGATAGCATGATTGTATACCAATTGTTTTTAAAGCTCTACCCTATAATGGCCGATCTCATTAGTCCTTTTAATGAGAAAGCAAGAAATTGGGTAAATGGACAAGCAAATGTTTGGCATGAAATTAATTCGCTAAAGTCGCAAATTAAACAGCCCCTTATTTGGGTGCACTGCGCCTCTTACGGAGAATACGAACAAGGTCTACCCATTATTGACAATTTAAAATTAAAATATCCCTCGCATCAAATATGGCTTACCTTTTTTTCACCCTCAGGTTATGTGTATCGAAAAAAAGATGCTAATGCCGACTTTGTCACCTACCTACCTTTTGATGGCAAAAAAAGTGCTAGCCTTTTTATAGAAACATTAAACCCTTCTTTAATTATTTTTATTAAATATGAGTTTTGGTTTTATTATTTATCCATTGCAAAAGAAAAAAATATCCCTACCATTTTGGCTTCTGCTCTTTTTAGAAAAGGGCAAATATTTTTTCAATTTTACGGAGGCTTCTATAAAAAAATTTTAAATTTATTTACAGCTATTTTAGTGCAAGACGAAGCATCTCTAGATTTAATCAAACCAATTATAAGTAATAGTAAGATAAGTATAACGGGCGATACCAGGTTTGATAGAGTTATTAGCACAGCTTCAACCGTTACTAAATTTGAGTGGATACAAAAACTAAGTCATAATAAAATTATCATAGCAGGTAGTACTTGGGAAAATGACCATATTGTACTTGCTAAAGCCGCGAGTCATTTAGAAAAATTTAATTGGATTATTGTACCACATCATGTGGACCCTATTTCCATAGCTGAATGTAGGTCTCATTTCCCAAAAGCCATTACACTTTCTGAATTACATAATTCCAAACAACATTTTACTTTACCTACTATAATAATTGTAGACCAAATAGGTTTATTAAGAAGCTTATATCAATATTCATTTATTTCTTATGTAGGAGGTGGTTTTGGTAAGGATGGCGTGCACAATGTTTTAGAACCAGCTGCATTTGGCAAACCAGTAATTTGGGGCAATAACGATAATAAATATAGAGAAGCCATTGGTTTAAGAAATGCAGGTGGCGGATTTGCTGTTCAAAATGCAGAGGCACTTTTACAACAAATACAATTATTGTTAGCCGCTGAAAAAGATTATAGCAAAGTTTGTTCTTTATCGGCTCAATATATCATTGAGCACGCGGGCGCTACCAATAAAACAATTGAATTTTTAAATGAGCAGCATTTTTTAAATTAAGAATGGCTATTTTTGAGAGAATCTTAAAAAAATATAATTAGCATATATGTTTATTGAACAAAATATTACAGGAGAAAAACGCGGTTGGTTAGAAGTAGTATGCGGCAGTATGTTTAGTGGCAAAACAGAAGAATTAATTAGAAGATTAAAAAGAGCAAAAATTGCTAACTTACAAGTTGCTATTTATAAACCTGCTACCGATACTCGTTTTGATATCAATAAAGTAGTAAGCCACGATGCTAATTCTATTGAATCGATTCCTGTAAAAAATGCTAGTGAAATTTTAGCACTTGCTAAAACAGCCGATGTAATTGGAATAGATGAAGCACAATTTTTTGATACAGGTATAATTGAAGTTTGCGAAAAACTTATGATGCAAGGCAAAAGAGTAATTGTTGCTGGACTTGATATGGATTATTTAGGCAAGCCATTTGGACCCATGCCTAATTTATTAGCAACTGCCGATTTTATTACCAAGCTTCATGCCATATGTGTAAAGTGTGGTCAACTTGCCAATATTTCTTATAGAACAAGTGATGAAGAAGGAACTGTTGTGTTGGGAGAAAAAAATAATTATGAACCAAGATGTCGTATTTGTGCCACTAAATAATATTTGTTTTAGCAAATAAAGTAAAATGAAAATACATTTAAAATCAGTTATTACTTTATTAAAAAAAGATATGCTACTTGAATTTAGACAACAGTATACCTTTTTTGGCATCTTATTATATATCGCCTCCACTACTTTTGTAATTTACTTAACCATGGGCCAGCCCGATGATAAAGTATGGAATGGTCTATTTTGGATTACCCTTTTATTTATTTGTATTAATACAGTTGCCAGAAGTTTTTTACAAGAAGGCAGAGGACGTATGCTTTACTTTTACACTATTGCAAGCCCAATACATTTTATCTTTTCTAAATTAATTTATAATAGTCTACTTATGTGCTTTATGAGTGGATTAAGTTTGCTTTTATTTACTTTACTATTAGGTAATCCTTTAGAACATAGTTTGCTTTTCTTTGGCTTGAGTTGCCTCGGTGGCATAAGCTTAAGCTTGGTATTTAGTTTTCTTGCGGCCATTGCTTCTAAAGCACAGCAACCTTCTGCAATTATGGCAATTCTTGGTTTTCCTTTAATTATTCCCCAGCTAATGCTTCTTATGAAAATTGCCAATATTGCATTTGCAGATGTAGTGCAAAATGGACTACCTCAATTAGTAGCTTTATTATGTGGCTTTGATATTATGATTATTGCACTATCCTATATTCTCTTTCCTTTTCTTTGGAAAGAATAGGCGTTTTAATGACCTGTTAAAATATTAATTTTAACACTTTAGAGAAGATAAATAAAAAATAAAATAAAGAAGCAAATAAAATATATTTTAATAATTTTATTTTATGCGACTTAGAATTGAAGGTGACGAACTGTTTGTCCGTTGTTAATGAGTTGCTTTAAAGATTCAATTCCAATAGTTAAATGTCTTTTAACAAATTGAGCAGTAACTTTTGTATCGCTAGCTTCTGTTTTCACGCCTTCTGGAACCATCGGAGAATCACTTACTAATAGTAAAGCACCTGTAGGAATTTTATTATAAAAGCCAACTGTAAAAATAGTAGCAGTTTCCATATCAATGGCGTAAGCTCTTATATCAGTTAGATATTCTTTGAATGTTTCATCATGTTCCCATACTCTTCTATTCGTTGTATACACAGTGCCTGTCCAATAATCTACATTGTTATCACGAATAGTAGTGGAAATTGCTTTTTGTAAAGCGAAAGCTGGTAGGGCTGGAACTTCTGGTGGAAAATAATCGTTAGACGTACCCTCTCCTCTTATAGCTGCAATAGGTAATATTAAGTCACCTATTTTATTTCGTTTTTTTAGTCCACCACATTTACCTAAAAATAAAACCGCTTCTGGTTGAATTGCGGTTAATAAATCCATAATAGTTGCAGCTCCTGGGCTACCCATTCCAAAGTTTATTATAGTAATACCATCTGCAGTAGCGCACTGCATTGGACGGTCATTACCAATCACTTCCACCTTATGCATTTCTGCAAACATATTCACATAATTGCTAAAGTTGGTAAGTAGTACAAAACGACCTAATTGGTCTAAGCTAGCTCCCGTATACCTTGGTAACCAATTCTCTACGATTTCTTCTTTTGTTTTCATACATTCGATTTTTAAGGTTTCTCCTACTTATCTTTGGATGAAGTATTATATAAAAATACGAATTTTAATTTAAATGATGGTTCTACCTTATCCAAGCTACCCTTTTAAAATAAAAGCCCTCAAAGGAAAGGATCAAATATTTGACCCCTTTAGGAAATCTTGGGTGGTACTTACACCCGAAGAATGGGTAAGACAAAACCTATTACAATACTTGGTTCAAATCTTACATTACCCTTCCAGTTTAATTGCCGTAGAAAAAGAAATTAAATTAGGTGAACTTTCTAAACGTTTTGATATAGTTGTATATAAAAATGAACTCCCCTGGATGATTATTGAATGTAAAGAAGCAAAAGTAGCATTAAATGAAAAAACCATGGAGCAAATTTTACAATACCAACAAGTTTTAAAGGCACAATATTTATTTATAAGCAATGGGCATGAAACACTTGGTGCTAAAATAGAATCGGGGAAATTGCAAGCTTTGCAAAATTTCCCCGATTACATATAAAATATTTTTTATTCTAAAACTATTCTCTCCAACTACTATGGGAAGATCCCTAATTCAGCATAAGAAGTTCCCACTTTATTAATAGCACAAACATAGGCTGCAGTGCGCATATCGGGAATAGAAGGATTCGCTTTCCAAATATCCATAATTTCCCTGGTAGCATTAATCATCGTTTCTTCTAAACCACTATGCACTAAATCAATCTCATCTGGACCATGTGCAATAATTTCTTTTTCAGATTCTGTTACTTTTTTACCTGTCAATTCTTCTATTTGATTAAGAATATTAATATTAGCATTTTCAGTAAATCTTTTTTCTAAACGGCCATATCTAACATGGCTTAAATTTTTCAACCACTCAAAATAAGAAACCGTTACCCCGCCTGCATTTAAGTACATATCTGGAATAACTAAAATTCCTTTGGCAGCCAATATATCATCGGCTTCTGGTGTCAAAGGACCATTTGCTGCCTCTCCAATTATTTTTGCTTTAATATTTGGTGCATTGTTTTTATCAATCACATTTTCCAATGCAGCAGGAATTAAAATATCACATGCTATTTCTAATGCATCACCACTTTTCTTTAAATTAGTAGCTCCTGGGAAATTTAATATGCTACCTGTTTTTTTACGGTGTTGAAATACTTCTTCTTCATTCAATCCTCCTTCATTATATATAGCTCCTTCAAATTCTGCAATAGAAACCACTAATGCTCCATTCTCTCTAAAGAATTTAGCAGAGTGATAACCCACATTACCCAAACCTTGTACCACAACTTTTTTATTTTCAATACCTACAGTTAAGCCTTGCTTTTTCATTACATCTTCCATTAAACAAACTTCTCTTACACCAAAAAATACACCTAGGCCGGTTGCTTCTTTTCTTCCTCTAACACCACCTAATGATATGGGTTTACCGGTAACACAACCAGCAGCATCAATTTCTCCTGGCTTTAAGGACTGATAAGTATCAACTATCCAAGCCATTTCTCTTTCTCCTGTTCCATAATCTGGTGCTGGTACATCAATACCTGGGCCTATAAAATTTTTCTTCACTAATTCTGAAGTATATCTTCTTGTAATTTTTTCTAGTTCATAAGTGCTTAAACCTCTAGGGCTAATTTTAATTCCTCCTTTAGCCCCACCAAAAGGTACATTCACAATAGCACATTTATAAGTCATTAAAGCGGCAAGTGCCATGACTTCATCTTGATTCACTGCCATACTAAAACGAATACCTCCTTTACATGGCGACTTGTGTTGTGAGTGTTGCACACGATAAGCTTCAATAACTTCTATATGTCCATCATCCATTTTTACTGGGAAGCGCATACTATATATACTATTACAAGCTTTAATTTGTTCTAATATACCTTGTTCCCAATTCGTAAATTTGGAAGCTTTATCAAAACTTCTTTCAACACTTTGAAAGAAACTATACTCATTATTTTCAGTCATAAAAATGATTTTAATTTTTAAGTTAGTCTTTAGTGTTATTTTCTAAAGCTGCAATTTTCTTGTCAATAGTGGCTACATATATAAATAAACCAATTAATATAATAGTCACCACAGACATAACTATATAAATTTTACCTTGTTGAACCATAATACTGTTATTCTCAACAACCTTTGTTTGTAATAATTGAAACATATATTTTTATTTATACTTGAGTGAATTTATTTTTTTAACAGAATTGTACTTTTACAAGAGTCCTTCTTTTTTTAATTTTAATAATTGTATTCTAATTTGCAATGTACTTACCCATACCCCTAATAAAGTCCATCCAATGACTGCAGGATAAAAAACAGTTCGCATATTTGCCGACATGTCTTTCCCATTCAAACCCGGGTTACCTTCACTACCCTGCCCTCCAGGATGCAATGATTCAGTAAGCCTTGGTAAAATCCAAAGTGTAGGAAATAACATAAAGAAAGAGAATATATTATAGACAGCAGAAAGTCTAGCTCTTTTCTCTGTATCAATTAAACTTCCTCTTAAAACAAAATAGGCAAAATAAATAAGCAGAGCAATGGCTGCACCATTTTGTTTTGGATCGCCGACCCATGGACTGCCCCATTGATAGTTAGCCCAAAAAGCTCCTGTAATAATTCCTAAAAATCCAAACAATAAACCAACAGATGCATAAGTCATTGAATAAACATCATATACCGGACTCGCATTTCGCAAATATTTAATTGCATAAACAAGGGATACAAATAATAGTATCATCATTCCAAACCACATGGGTACATGAAAAAAGAAATTTCGAATAGATTCTTGTAGTCGGTCGTCAAGCTTGGGTACTTTTACTAAAAAGCCATAAGTACAAGTATACACCAAAAGGATAATAGATAGGATTTTCCACCAACGCGCTCTCAACATGGTTTAATTTATTTTAAATCAATAAATCCAAAAACTAACAATTGTTTGCAAATTTACGACATTGCATTCAAATACCCAATTTTTGGTATGAATCTTAGGTTAACAAATTTACTGCTTATGTTGTACATTTGCCTCCATAATTTTCATGCCGTAACATGAAGCGAACTGCCCCGTAAGGCTGTAGTAAACTTAATGTGGCTATCACCAAAAAATAGACACAAATGAAACTTTCTCAATTTAGGTACGAT
>Ga0214919_10006246_pt1 | contig 16461 bp, 19 predicted proteins | sample LL1503_MetaG_FD_177994 | JGI IMG/M metagenome (GOLD analysis project Ga0214919, IMG submission 177994) | Freshwater microbial communities from Lake Lanier, Atlanta, Georgia, United States - LL-1503 | ecosystem: Environmental > Aquatic > Freshwater > Lake | place: USA: Georgia | collected... | reverse complement strand
TTGACTGGCGGAAGCGTCATTCTGCTGCCTATCATTTTAATATCGATTTATGCGGCTAATTCCAACGAACTGGGTGGTCCGATCATGTAAGCGCCATCGCATTTGAGACAATTTGACGCCGAAATGAGAAAAACCCACCTCTTTCCCCCCCTCCGGTGCAACCTCATTGCACCCCACCCGCAGGCACCCTGAAGCCATCCTGCACCGTCACGGCCAGATTAGTGCACCGGTGTGGAACTGCTCGACCTTCGCCCCGTCGCAATACGCCAGCGGCACGTAGAACGTCGACCCCGAAGGAGTCGGTAGGGCGGTCGCGAAGAACGGCCCATTCACCGTGGCCAGTACCCCGGACGCCTCGATGACCTGAAGGTAGGCATACCCCTCCCTCGGCACCCTGCCGAGGATGCGCACCCACGCTTGCCATGGCCCGGTCCGGTTCGTCACCGACCCATCCGCGCCGATCCTCAGGCTGGCCACTCGCGATGTCGACGGACTCACGCCCCCTGGCGAAATAACCAACGTCTCCGAGTAGCCGCCCACTGTGTAATCCACCGCCAGACTCGCCTGTCCGCTCCCCCCGGCGGATGGGAACCAGTCCGCCGCGCAGTCGATCTCGGCCACGCTGGAAATCACCCCGTCAGCCCAGGCTTGGGAGAGGTCGATGGTCACCGTCTCCGAGCCGGTCGGCCCCGTGTCGTCGCCGCTCCATGAAATGTATTCCGTGCTGCCGTAGTGCCCGTAGCCGATGGTCTCCCCCAGGAACGTCACCCCGATGTCCAGATCCGGCGTCGCCGGCCATGAGAAGGTCAGCGTCAGCACCCCGAAGGGATTGGTCAGGTCATCCCCCGGTGCATCGTCCTCCTGCCCCGGCAGCGGATTGTAGAAAAGTCCTGCCGTCTCCGCGATAAACCGCCCGCTCGGATCCCACGCCACACCCTCTGCCCGTGCTGCGATGGTGATGCCCGTGTAGCGCAGCTCAGCCACCCCGTCCGGCGCGAGGAAAATGCTCCAATCCGCGTCCACCACCGAGTAGTAGTTCGCCGCGTCTTCCGCCTCGTAGATGCCACCCATCGCCGTGCCGGCTGAAATGGTCACCAGCACGTCAGGGATCGCTCCCGGCGCACCCTCCTCCGCATCAAGCGTCAGGGTGAACGCGCTGCTCCCGTTGTAGACCGACTCCGCATAGGCGGTCGATTCATAGTCCCCGACAGGAGCTGTTCCAGGCGTCGACAGAACGGCCACCACATCCGTGCCGTCGGTGATCTGCGGCGGGCTTGCGCCATCCGTAGGCACCACCGTGAATGGCCCCTGGACGAACGTCCCCGGCACCGTTGGCGAAAACAATCCCGCGAACCCGGCCAGGCCGCTGCACACCAGATTCCGCCCACTGCCACCCACTGCCGTGCTGCTTCCCGGCGAGGCCGCAGCCGTCAATCCGCGCTCCCCTGGCAGCACCTCCCGTCCGGTCAGGTCCACCAGCCCGCCCACGGCGATTCTCACCCCCGTTTTCGGTTGGATCACCACCCCATCCGCGACGACCACATCGCCCTGTAAATTGTAGGAAACCTGAAAGCCCGCGCTCATATTAGGAAATGTATTTGATGACGTCCTGCGGGTTCACCTGGACGCGGCCCATCGCCGTCCCCAGATCCAGCCGGGCCGGTGCCCCGAGGCTGTATTTTGCCCGTCCGCGTTGCAGGTCATACTCCAGCGATTTCACCAGGGCTTTCATCGTCGCGCATTCGCTTTCCAGACCGACGATGTTGACCGGGGCCCCGAGCTTGTTGGTCCCGTTCACCTCGTCGAAAACGAGCGTGAAATTCCCCTCCCACGGCACCCAATCCTGCGCGATGCGGAGGCCCGGTGCCATCCCATCCGGAGGCGTCAGGAAATCATAGTCCCACTTCTTGTAAACCGTCTTCGCCACCGCCCACGGCGGGTTATCCGGCAGGCCCGCCACGCTCTCGATAATCACGCCGCGCACCGAGAACGGTCTTGCCGCCCATGCCCGCCGCAAGGCCGGGTCCAGGCTCGTATCGAAGAACCCGCTGCCCACCTGCGCCCCGGCCCGCAACGCGGCGAATCCGGCGCTGAAAGTGTTCCCCTGCGTCCCATACACCCAGAACGCGATCCACGTGCCGGTGATCGTCACATTGATGCCGTTCCACTGCTGGACCGCCCACTCCGGCAGGTCGTTGGAAATGACCAGAAACTTGCCCGATAGATCCGTCAGATAGGTGCCGTTGTCGCGCTGATAGGCCAGTCCTGGGAAGTAGTGGTTTTCGGTCACCACGTTGGTCACCGTCCCCAAATTATTCGTGTCCCCCGAGTAGGTCCGGAAGAAAAAGCCGACTCCTCCAGCCAGCCCGTATTCCGCCTTGATCTGCGCCAGGGTGGAATCCGTCGACCCCACGAAATCATTCGTCACCGCACTGGCCGCCACCGTCTTGATCGCCTTGCTTTCGAAGTCATCCTTCGGCAGGAAGTCGACGATTTCCGGCCCCGAGACCGAGATGATTTGCAGCTTCCCGGTCGCCGTCGTGCCGCTCGCTTTCCGTTGGAAACGCGGCTTCCCGGAGTTCGGATGCCGGTCCATGTAGGGCAGCTCCACCCGCTTCACTTGCAGGTCCTCGCGGGGGGAAATCGCCAGATCCCCTTCGAAAATATCCGTGCCGATCGTGTAGGTCGTCGGCGTGGCCGCGTCCGTCCCACTGCGCCGGGAAATCTTCAGCCTCGGCAGCTCTCCGCTGACCGAGTAGTCGAACCACGCCACCGCATCCGGCACCCGTCCCAGCAGCTTCGAAAACGCCGCCGCACAGGTCATGTTCGAGAGCGTGATTTTCGTGAAATCATACATCGTTGCCACCTGGCTGCCGGTCCCCCGCAACATCGGCACCCCGTTAGCGATGGCCCGGTCCATCAGCGCGATCAGATTCGTCCGCAGATCTCCGGTTTCGAATACGTATTGCACCCGCTCATCCGTCCCGCCGATGCCGTCCGTCTGGTTCTGAGTCAGATAGATTTGATTCATCCACCACCACGGTCCTTGCACTTGGATGGTCACCGATTTCGCATTGCGTTTCGGGCGCATCACATGCCCCCGGAACTTGCGGTTCCCATTGTAGAAAAGCTCAACCACCTGCCCGCGCTCCGGGATGATGGTGCCGCCGCCGGCGGCAGTATCCGTGACCGCTGTCCACGTAAAAGTGTCATCGGCGAGGCTTTGGAAGCGCAGGCTCGCCGCCGTGATACCCAGCTCTTCGAATGTCCGCAGGGTCGCGTTCATTGCCTTGCCCGACTCACCTTTGATTTCCCAGCCCATGTCAGTTGTTGGAAAGGCTGATCACTCGCTGTTCAAGAGCCTCCAGACGGGCGCGTGATGCCGTGATTTCAGCCGTATGATTTTCCAGAATGCCCGCTGCCTTTGATAGAGATGCCGAACTATCGGCTAATCCTTTCTGGACCACTTGGCTGTTGGCTTCATTCGACTGCCGAAAGGCGTCGATTGCTGCCTGAAGTTTGCCAATCTCTCCGGCAGATGCTGTTCCGTCGGCAAGGACCTCATTAACACCCTTCAGGCTTTGCAATACGGCTGCCGAAGTTTCCGCTCCTTGTTGAGTTTGGACAGTATCAAGCTTCGTCTTGAGATCCTCCGCGATTTTCGTCGCAGTAGATTCGAAATCCGCAGCGTTCGTGGCGATGGCGTCCGCCGCCTTTTGTTCAAACTGAATCCTGTTAACGGATTGGACTTCGGCTAGTTTTTGTTCCGCTAGTGCAACAGCCTGGTCGGAAGCAATGACAGCCGCATTTGCCGCCGCGATTTTATCCGCCCCGGCACTCGATCTCTCCGCAATGGCATTGGCCTGATTTTCGTAAGCTACATCAAGCGCTTGCTTGGCAATTTCCTCCGCCCTCTGATCTTCGGTGATCGTTCTGGAAAGAACATTGACGGCTTTGGCTCCATCGGAAAGACCAGCTCTATTGTCAGCTGCTGAAGCTGCTGCATCCCGCGCCGTGGCAATCCTGTCCTCACTTGCCAAACGCGCGGCATCCACCGCGTTTTGAGCCGCCTGATATTTGGCGAGATAAGCCAGATCGTTCGCAAGCATCCGCGCATTCTGATCTGCCCGCGCCACGACCAATGCCTCATACGAGGCTTTCATTTTGATGGCCGCAGCTTCCGCCTCCACTGCCTGCTTCTTCGAGGAAAGGGCACCCCCGAGAAAAATCTTGTCGAATGAATTGATCGCACTATCTGAAACACTCTTCCAAATGCTTTTGATGTTGGCTCCGACAGTCGCGAATGGGCTAGCCAGAGTATCAATCGTGGTCGCTAATAACAGGTTTTCTTCCCTGAATTTCCGGGTCGCCTCTGTTCCATCTGAAATCTGGCTTTTCACCCCGCCGAAAACGCTCGTCATCGTGACATAGGCTGCCGTCACACTTCCAAGGACGACAGCCGCGTCCACGGCGATTGCTTTTGCCGCGTTGTTCTCGAAAATCGTCTTGGCCGCTCCGAGGTAGTCACCATTCGCGGCGGATTTCGCTGCATTCGCAGCCGTCTCGCCGAGCCTGGCTTTATCAGCAGCCGCCGCTCTCCGCCGGATTGCTTCGGCAAGATCCTCTTCCGCCTGTTTGGCCTGAGTGGCGGAAACTTCGGAAGTAAAAATCGACTTCTGCTGCACGGATGCAGCCTCCGCCTCAAGATTGCGGATTTCACTCTCAACCGACTTGATCCCGGCGAGATTCGCCGTGGTCGTAATGTCGATGTTGATCTTGTTGTTGTCGGCCATGATGTTAGGTATAAGTCAGGCCGGATGCCACGATGTCCCAGGTGCGTGACCACCGGACTTTCGACCGCAGCAACTCACGCACCGGCGTGTGCGCGGTGATCATGCAGTCCGCAAATTGCCAATAGTGGCCGGCGTAGCCTTGGATCTGCACCCGCAGCGGTTTCTTGCCCAGGGCCGCGACGGCCAGATGGGATTGCATCGCCGCCACCCGCGCATCGAGGTCGAGGGATTCGGTCGAGTAGGTCCGGATCTGCGCCTTCCAAATGCACGATTTCCCATCGCGGATGAAGGCGTCCGCCGCGTCCACCGGGTCGATGACTTCCACCGCCTTCGCCAGGCTGAATGCCAGTTCCTGGTCGATCATCTGGCCGTAGTCCAGAATGACCAACGGCGAGGAGGCCGGGGAGAACGTCAGCTTGTGCAGCGAAGAGATGAGGTCGTCGGCCATGGTCGGTTAGGGAATAAAGATCGCGGGTGGGGCGGCTGGATTCGCGGATCCACCGGACAGCGCCGTCGGCCCGAAGGTGAATGCGGAGCCGAGGCCGCCGCTGCCGTCGTTTCCGGCCTTGTTGGACGCCACCACCAGCGCCGCCGCTGCGGAACTGGTATTGACCGCCGCGATGATCTCCCCCGCCGTCGCGATGGCCTGGCCGATGGCCGTTTGCAGGGTCACATTGATCGCCCCACCCGCCACCGATACCGTGATGATAGGAAAGGCGAAGCTCCCGGTGGAGGAGAATTGCAAGGTCGGTGCAGCGCCGTTGCCCACCTGCTCGAAGCGCATGTCATTGTTGATCGCCCCGGTGAAATCCGTTTCCAGAGAGTTCGGAATCCCGACCGCTGGCGGACCGGAAAACACCGCCCCAGGAGCCGCCGGCGTCGGCATACCAGCAGGCGTGAACACGGCCCCAGGAGCCGATGGCGTCGGCGTGCCGGCGGGCGTGAAAATGATGGTCGGGGCGGATGGCATGGGAGTGAATGGCAGTGAGGATTTCAGGACAAAGACCGATCACGCGGAATCCACCACGGCGAAGATGCTGTCAGTCAGGACGATCTCCCGGCCCTGATCTGCGAGCTTGTCCGCAAGCGGTCGGACATCAACCGTTGCGTCTTGCTGTGCGATGCCGGATTGTGCGAGGATGCCGTTTATGCCTGCCAGCAGCGCGTTGAGCGCATTGCCTTGGTCTGCGTGTGCCGTCGTGAGAGTCCCCATTTCGAGCGGGCCGAGTGCGTTGCCGAAAGCAGCTAGATCGTCATTACCGAGCGCGAGAATCTCAGCAGTTACGGCGTTGAGTAGGCCAGCGGCGGCGATGTAGTGGCTCCGCGTTGACAGAACGAGATCGACGATGCGCGAGGCGGCGAGGCTTGAGGGTGATTGGATGAGTGGCATGGTGTTAAAGTAGCGCGGTGACGATCTTTGATGTTCCGTTGTAACAGACGATGCATTTTGCTGATCCGCCAGAGGCGACGTCAGCTCCGACGACTGGTGCGAGAGCATCGGTGACGACCCCCATGAGATAAGTCGTTGATGGGAATGTCGAGACGGTGAACGAGCCGAGGATCAGTCCGCCAGTTGCGGTAGTTGCTCCGGTGACGGCGAGGGTGCCGCCAAAAACAACACCCGCCGTTCCTTCGGTAACGATTGCGTAATTCGTCGCGGCTTTCGTCAGTGCCTTGATCCTGATTCCGTATTGAGTGGTCAGAGTTCCAGCCCCTTTCGCGTCTTCAATGTTAACATGGGCAGCACGGGCTGTGGTCCCTAGGCTAAATACTGGCGACGTCCAATAGCCAAACCAATCGCTCATCGTGCCAGCTCCAGTTTTGCTGGAGCGTGCTTGGAACTCCGCAATGTGGTCTATGTTGTTTGGGCTGGAAACAATCGCCTGAGAATCGAAAAAACAAACCCCGGCACCGGCAGCTAGAACTGCATCCGTAGATGTTACTCGGATCGCATGGTGGTTTCCAGTTGCAGTAGCATATCCTTTTGATACTACCAACAAACCCGCGTTTTCGTCTGCTGGGGCAGCGGTGCCAATCGACAGTTTGCCGTTGTAATAGCTGTCGCCCTCCATACCTCGTGTAAATGCAACGCGCCCATTGCTCGCATCGACACGAATAGCATCAGTTCCACCGTAGGCATCAAGAGCAAAGTAAGCATTTGATCGCATGACCCACGAAGCAGAAAGGTTTGTTCCTCCTCCTGATTTGCCACGCCAAGTTATCGTTCCGGCTGAACTGTTTGATGTCTGGTCACCAACCGTTAAAACGGTAGCAGTGCCATTGGCAAAGGTTCCATTTGTAAACGTAGGACTGGAAATCGTCCCGCTGCCGCCGAGTCCGGTCCATGCTGCGGGTTGAGAACTTCCTCCAGTGCCGCCGCCGCTGACGGGGAGCGCGCCCGCTGGCACGATCCAAGTCCCCGGCGTTCCGCCACTGATGCACACGACCTCAATCGGAAATCTGGTGGCCGAATAGGTCACCCCCTCAATCGTCGCGGTTCCGCTTGCAACCAAAACATCAAAAATATCCCCAAAAGTGCCGCTGGCAGGTCTTGTGACGGTTACATTTCCCGTCGTATGGTAACGCCCATAGGCAACAGCCGTGAAATCTGTCGATTTTATTGCCTGCCGCGAAGCGATCCCAAGATCCGCTAGCGTGCGGTTAGCCGATAAATCCACGCTGTTGATCGTCCGCGTGGTGGGCACTGCATTGTCTGCGAGCGTGCCTTGGGCGCTGCTTGCATAGGAACTCGCTGCCGTAAATGCCGCGCTCCCCAATGTCCCACCTGCGCCGATGTTCAGCGTGCTGGAATCCGTCCCGGCCAGCGTCATCGTGTTGGAAACGGTGATCGTTTTTCCGGTGGCTACGGTGATTGGCTTGCCGGTGATGCTTGCCCAGGTGGACGCGCCACCGCTACCGATGATGCCGATGATGCCGAGGGTCACGGGGGCCGTGATCGAGTTTGCGATGACGCTGATGGGTGCTGTGATTTCGTTGCTCATCGCGTTTTATCGGGGAGGACAGTCATGCGGACATCGTAGATTGTGGTCACGGTGCCTTGGGTGTCGGTGAATTCGAAGTGGCCACGATAGCTGCCTGCTGCCGGCGTCCAGACCGCTGGTGAAACCGGCGGAATGGCCAGTTGCCAAGCCGCTGCATCCACCACCGTAATCGGAGCCATGCGCGTCCCCGAGCTGGCCAAGGTGAGGGCGGAAGCATAAGAGCCCACCCGTGCCAGCGTCAGCCGTGCCGAGGCGATCGGGTAGGGGAAATTCGTCAACGTGACCCCGGAAAGGATCTGGATCGGCCCGATGATGGGAATGCCCTGCCAGGTATCGCCGGAGACGTGATCTTCAAGGGTGATGATGGCTGGAGTCATGGCAACAGTTAGGGAGTATAAACAACCGGAGGCGCGGCGACGGATGCGGCGGCGATGGTGGGCGAGCCGGTGCCGGTGCCCACCGTCCAGCTGGTGAGTCCGTCCGGCGTGGTGGCGGCGGAAGTCTTGGTGGCCGAGTAGGAACTCCCCCGTGCCACGCTCCACACGCCGGAAGTGCTTTTAACGATGGTGTTGGAAGCTCCGGTGGTCAGCGTGCCGTCCGTGCTCCATGAAGCCTTCCCGTCATTCAGGCCCGCGTAGATCAGGTTCCCATTCACCCCGGACGTCGAGACGCCGGAGATCGTGAGCACCTGTTTCCCGGTGGGCGCGGCTTCGTAAATCGCGCCTGGGGCGGATGGTGGGCTGCCAGCCGAGGGTGGCGTGTAAATGACGGGTGGGGCGGTGGGCATTGTTTCGGATAGTTAGAGCGTGGGCGAGGGAGGGATGGAGGGAGCAAGAGAGCAGGGGATTTTCTCCCCATCACCCTCTCACCCCCTCCTCTTCAAAATCATCCCGCGTAAGCGACGTAGGAGTTCAGCGTGGACTCGCGTTGTTCCAGGGAGAACTCCACCTTCGCGGTGGTCGGTCCCACGTCTCCGGCGGACACCAGGCGCAGGCGGGCCCAGACTTGGGTGCGCTCGGTGACGACTCCGTTCTTGTTCTGGATTTCCAGCAGCATCACGCCGTCGATGTAGTTGTTATTCTGGACGAACGGGGCCTGTGCGGTGGACGCCACGACAGCGGAGGCCAGCGCGTGTTCGAGCTGTTTAATGATGCTGTTGGTCTTCGCGGTGGTGGCGTTCCACATCCGCTTGAGAAGCGTTTCCTCGGTGTCGATGGTGTAGCCGCCGGATGCCTTCGGGATCTTGAACGTCTCGGTATCGACTTCCTTGGCCTCCTTGACGGTCTCGATGTCGGCGAACTGATAGGCCGTCCAGTTGGACGCGGGCGAGTTGTCAGGCCAGGCGGTATTCGAGACGGCAGCGCCCTCGACGGTTTCCCCGGAAGGGATGAAATACAAGCGGGCGTTTTTCAGCTCGCGGCGGATCAATGTGGGTGCGGACATGGCGGTTTTCTATTTGGTGGTTGGTTGGTTAGAGACGGCTTTGAACCCTCACTTCGAGGTCGTAAATCAGGTAGTCGTCATCCGGTCGGGCGGTGCCGTTGAAGACGTGGATCTCGGAAATGCCGTAGGTCTCGGCAGGCTCCCAATGGTGCAGCGTGATGGCGGCCAGTTCCACCAGGTCATCCGCCGGCGTGTGACCGGCGGCGATGATGGGCGCGGCATAGACCGAGACTTGATAGGTGCGGGTCACCTTGGGCACCGGTGCGCCGTAGGCGTCCGGATTCTGGAAGCCGTTGTAAAAGACGGTGATCATCGCGCCCTTGCCCTTGGCGGATCCACGGTTCAGGGCGATGCGCTTTTCGATCTCGCTGGCGATGTCCAGTTGCCGGTCCACTAGAATGGCGATGCCGTCGAATCCGGTGGCAGCGGATAGATGCGCCACCATGCCGTTGGCGATGTCGTAAGCCTTGCTCATGCCGGGCCTCCTGTTCCGAGTAGCGCGGCGGATAGCTCGCGGTTGATCTCCACCAGGATGGCCTTCCGGTTGCGCTCTTCTCCCAGCTCGGTGCCGAGAGGAGCGCGGGCCGCGATGTTGAGGTTGCGGGTGTGGGCTTTGACCAAGGAAAAGTTGTTCCGGCTTTTGACGAGGATGGCGGTCTTGCGTTTGTTGATCTCTGCCCTGGTGACTTTCCCCTTCGGGCTGAGTGGACCTTGCGCGACAGCGCGGCGGGTATGGGCGCGGACTTGGACCTTGCCCTTGAACCCAAATTCATGGATCGCGAAGTAGCTCACCGGCTCTTTCACATCCGTGCCCACTCCGGATCCGAAGGACAGGCGGACAAGGTTTCCGTCGACAATCTGCGGACGGGAAAATCCTAACGACTGCCGCAGCCGGTTGGTCCGCACCCCGAGCCGATGCTCGGAAAATGGAAATGGTCCCTGCCCGGTGAAACGCCTTTTGACCGCATTCCCGAGGACGATGGGAGCCGCCCTTGCACTGCCCCGGATGACCGCTTGCACGGCCTCCGCAGGCACGTTGCGCAGGCGGGCCAGCAAGGCCCGCGTGCGGCTGTCGATCTGAAGGGTAATGCGGGTGGTGACCATGGTGTTATTCCCCTGAGAAACGGCGGTAAGGTCGGAGGGCCTCGACGGTGGATTCATCCAGGCCGGAGCGTGTTTTGCTTTTGTTGAAGTCCTTGCGCAGCGCGATAGCTCCGAAAAGGTTACGGGCTTCCGCCTCGATCTGGATTTCGGAAATCCACGTTTCGAGGAGATCATCCGGCAGCGCGGTGGCCCCGGTGGGAAGCGTGGCACCCGTCAGAGGGTCCAGCCAGAAGCCGCCGGCGTAGGTCACGACGATGCGCTCCAGCCGCGTCCCTGGCACGGTGTAAAAAGTGAGGAGGCCCGCGCCCTTGTCCAAGGCGTAGGTGCTGGCGGCCTGGGTGGTGAGCGTGCCGTCCGTCTCGCGGATCTGCACGCTGGCGATGGTCTCCACCGGATAGCTCTTGAGCGTAACGGATAGATTCCATGCGGAGAACTCATCCACATGCGCCGTCCCGCGCTCGAAGCGGCGGGCAGTGTGCGCCTGCATCCGGGCGGCGATGGAGAGACCCAGCTTGCCCAACGCCGTATCCCATTGCGTCTCCTCGATGCCGGCATCCGGGAGGATGCGGCTTTTCAGGTAGTCGAGAGTGGAGAATCCGGCGTCGAGCATGGTGGGGTGGGTGGGAGTTAGATGGCGGCGACGATTTCAACCAGGCTTCCCAATGCTTCCGCACGGTCGGGAGTGGTCTCGAAGGTTTCGCCCTTCGCATAGCCGACGCCCTCTTCGCAGATGCGTTGGCCGGTCACGCGGACGGTGACGGTGGTGGATTCAGTGGATTTGCTTTTGGCAGCCATGAGGATGGAAAGTTGAGGAAGGTGGGAGGCACAGGGGGGGTGCAATGGTTGCACACCCCCCGTGCCAGTTAGGGGTTAGGACGCAGGCAGCGTGAGGACCGCGAGCGCGGACGCCTTGGCACCCACCGCGTCGAAGCGGCAGTGGCCACGGAACGAACGCTCCAGCGTGGTCCAGCGCGAGTGATCGCTGGCCTCGAAGGTGAAGCCCTTGCGCATGCCTACGGCATAGGCGCGGGGATCACCGAAGGCGGCGACCTTGGCGCTGGCGGCGTTGCTGCTAGGAGCGGCGCCCACCGGAGTGACCGGGTAGCCGAACAGGTTGACGATGCCGCCGACGCTCGGGGCTTCCATCGCCGTCTGGAAGATCGGGCGACCGTTGCTATCCGTCACGCCGATGGCGGCGGCGATGAGCGTGGGATGGATCCACCAGCGGCTGGCGCGGTTGAGGACGGCAGCGTCCACGGTGGTGAGGCATTTCAGCCAGTCGTCATACTTCGTCGCGGAGATGCTGGTGCGCGCCGCCGTGGCGGTGGCCGCCGTGCCGAAGTTGAACAGGCCGGTGCAGCCGCCGTTGGTGGCGTCCGCCGTGCCGTCGCCACGGAACGCGGCGAAGTCAGCGCGGAAGTTCACCGCCTCGATGAAATCGTCCAGGACGTCGGCCACGATGTCGATCTCCCCATCCTCGATGAGTTGCAGCGAGACATTGAGGAGGACGGCGATGACTTCGACTTCCAAAGTGATGGTCGTGCCGGCCTTGGTGGTGTCGTCCGAAATCGTGCCCGCTTCCGTGAGGACGAAGTTGGCCACCGGGCGGGCCGTTTTGACCGGCACCTTGGTGTTCTTGGTTCCGACCGGACGCACGCCGAGCGTGGCCCAGGCACCGTAGCGCAGGAGGCTGTCGTAGACGTCCATGGAGAGGTCGTCATTGATGAGGGTGGATCCCGGCGAGGAATCTTCTCCCAGTGCCTTGGCGGCGATGTCCGGACGGCCGACGGCGAGGCAGATGGCGGCGAAGGCGGACTTCGTCTTCTCCTTGTCGCGGATGGTGCGCTGGCCGAGGCTCATCGCTGTGCCACCGTTGGCCATGCGTTGTTCCATGGTCATCTGGAGTTGCACCTTTTTGAACGCCACTTCCAGCGCCTTGATTTCGGAATCGAGGCCGGTGTAGTTGTTCTTGATGGAGGTCAGTTCCTCGAACGCGGACTTGGTGGTCTTGTCCAGGTTCTCATACCGCGTGAGCATGTCGTCCTGGGTGGTTTTCACCTTGCCGATGGTGTCGATGACCTTGCTTTGGAAATCCTTGGTGGAGAGTCCGCCGCCATTGCCTTCGCCGTTGAATTCCTCGAAAAGAGGTTGGTATTTTGGTTTCATGTCGTGAGTTGAATTGTGTGAAGTTAGATTTTCGTCAATGCGTCCAGGAAAGCCTTCCGCTCCGCTGCCTCGCGCTCTGCGAGTTCACCGCCGCGAGGCTTGCCGGGTGAGTCGCTGGTGGGGTGCTTCTGCTTTACTGAAAGTGTTTTCTCCCGGCCCGTGATGCGGCCCATCTCGCGGGCGATCAGGCTGCGGGTGATGGCGTCGGTCTCCGGCTTTTCCAGCGCGGCCCCGGCGATGGTGAGGAAGTGCATGTCCTCGTCCTGGAAGCCCACGCTCGCCAGATCCGCATCCTGGATGCAGCCCGCGCCGTAGGACTTCGCCAGGGCTTCCGGATTCGCCCCGATGATGCAGGCGGAAAGCTCGATCTGTTCCTGCTCCAAGTAGATGTAGGAAATGGCTTGGCCGTCCTCCGGTTTGCGGCCGATTTCCGCCAGCGCCTGCGTCCAGCCGTCGCCGCCATTGCGGACGTAGCGGACCGGGAAAAACCCCACAGAAACCGCCTTGAGGAATCCGCCGAGGGTCATCTTCCAACCCAGCCGGGCCAGCTTGTTTTCCTCCACATCCTTTGCCCATTGCACGCGCTCGATGAGGTTGCGCCCTTCCACCTTGGCCTGGGTGACCTGGCCGAGAAGTTTCTCGATGCTCCAGTAGTCGTGAGAGTCCACGAATGGCGCGTTTTTCGCAAAGCGGGTGAAGCGCCAGCCACGGGCGGCCACGACTTCATTGTAAGAGTCCAGCGCCTCGTTGCTCGCCACGTAATCGACCAGGCCGTCAGCCTCGGAAATGATCTTTGCTTCCACGGTCATGGAGCGGCGGACTTGTTGGGTGTCTTTCATGGTCGGTTAGGCTTTCTTGGTGCGTCGGGTGGGGGCCGGTTCATCGGTCGCGGTCTTCTTTTTCGGGAGTTTCTGGAGTTCGAACCGGCAGATCCGTTTCCCTCTCCAGGCGTGGTTGCTTTCCGCGAAGTTGTCGGTCACCGCGTAGGCCATCCCGTCCACCTCGATCTCCTCGCCGATCTCGACGCCTTCCATCAGCTTCGCGAGTTCCTTGTCCGCATTCTCCACGCACTCTTTCTTGAGGGCGAAGAGTTCGAGGATGCGGCGGACCTTCTTGATTTTCGTTTGGCGGGTCATGGGGTGTTAGGCTTGGAGTTTCTCCGGTTCCATCACGGTCATTTCGTTGCGGGTCAGCATGGCGCAGATATCCGCCCACTCGTGCAGGCCGGGAGCGCGTTGGATGTCCGGTTCGTTCGGCGTCGGGAAAAGCGGGTCTTCGGTCACGGTCATCCCGACTTCCACGCGGCGTCCGCCGGGGAGTTCGAGAAAACAGGTGAGTGAGTGAATGGATGCCATGTTAGTAAGGAATTTCGGAATCCGGATTGTTGCCCATGATGTCACCTTCCGGCCCTGCCACGGCGATGCACACGCAGTTGCAGTTGATGACCTCTTGCGGCGGACCGTTCGGATCGCCGGGGAATCGCAGCGCATGGCCGCCGACCTTGAAGGCTTCGTCCATCGGCACGATCTGCTCGTTAGCGTTCAGGTGGCTCAGGCGGGTATTGCCGAGGCCGCTGGTCAGCCATTGCTTCCATTGCACTCCGGCAGCGCGGAAGGCCATGTCACGGGCGGTCTCGTAGGCCACCGTCGTCTCGGTCTTGGCGATCATCAGCGAACGGCTCTTGTCGATGCCTTGGAACGCCTTGCGGACGCGCTCCGCGAGCTGCTCGGTGGTCTCTCCACCGTTGATGCCTTCCTGTAGGGTGGACTGGATGGCCTCGAACACCTGGGTTCCGGCATTCCGGATCCTGTTTTCCCGTTCGCTCAAGGCCGTGAGAACCTCGGCAGCGGGTTGGGTGTAGGTGTCGCTCTTGCCGAGTTCCTCCGTCCACACTTCCGCACCGGCTTGTTCCAGGGCAGCGCGGGACAGGCCCAGCAGCCCCTTCGTCCAAGTTTCAAGGAACGCCGCCGCATCGAAGATCAGGGCCAGCACATCGAACGCACGGGTCACGGACTTCTCCGCTGCCCCTGCCGCCGCAATCTTCCGCAGCGTCTCGGCCCGCGCATCCATGAGATAGCGGGAAATCTTCTGTTGGAACTTCTTCTCCCACGGGGCGCGGGTCCGGTGGATCTTCAGCCACTTTTCATTCTCCACGCCCGCCGGTTGCGGGGCCTTTGCCGTGCAGCCGCAGGGCGCTTGCTTCTGGCTTGCAAACAGCTGTGAGAGTTCTGCTAGCGGATCGACCGGATCAGTCGGGGCAGTCGGATCTTCCATCCCCGATCCACTAACCCCGATCTCTTGCAAATTGAACGGCACCCGCCCGACATCATCCCCCGGAAACCTCGGCAGCTTCAGCTTGAAATACTCGCTCGCCTCATGCCAGGGCATGCCACGGTCCACCGCCTTCGTCGCGATGTCGAAACGCTCGGACCGCACCGCCTGCATCGTGCTGTGGCTGTCCCAATCAAACTCCACGAAAACCGTCTGCCGCTTCCCGAGGAACTTCGTGCAAACGATCTCGAACGCATCCGCGATCTTCGCCGACAGCGGCATGCAGGTATCTTCGATCAACCGGAACCGATCCGACGCCGAGCCGATGGAGTAGCTCGCCTGCGCATCCGCGAAACTCGCCGGCACGCCGAACGCCGTAAACACTTCCTTGCGGTTTTCTAACCGCTGCGAGACATAGGCCGCATCCACCGCGTTGATGGATGGTTCCTTGATGTCCACATCCGCCGGGATGAACGACGCCCGGAAATCTCCGGCCCGCCCGAGTTCCCGCTTCTGCCGGAGCTGCGCGGAAACCTGCTTGATCTGCTCGTCGGTGAACATGCCACCCTTCCCGATGACATAGGGGCCACGGTCGCCGTTGTTCTGTGCCAGGCTCTTCGCGAAGACGCCTGCCGCGTAGTCGCTTTCTGCGGCGATCATCGCGCTCTCCCATTCGGAAAGGCCGAGGACGTCGTCGTAAGGATTCCACAGCTTCAGATGGATCACCTGTTCCGGGATGAGATTGGCCCGCATGCCCCCGGCATTCGTCCAGGTCCAGCCGATGAGTTCTTTCCCATCGTAAATGGCATGCATCTCATCCGGCCTCGCGAGAATGAGCGGACTCTTCCGCACCCGCGTCGTTTCCCAGGTGTCATCCAGAATCCAGAATGCCTGCCCTTTTAACTTCATCCATCCGGCGGTCGCCTTGATGAAATCCGCCCGGTTCAGAACTCCACCCCGGCAACGGCCTGGCCGCTCCAGAAAATTCACCAGCTCCAGATCGGTCACCAGCACATCGCCACCCCGGCGATCCGCCGTGATGATGAGCGGACGCATCGAAATGGGATCCGCGACAAAATCAATCGCCGCACGAACCCAAGCCGACCGTGCATAAGGTCGGACGAGGTCACCGGTTTTGCCACTGGCACCGCCTAGCAGATCCCCGAACATGGCATTCTGCCAGCCCATGGATTTCGCCACCGCGCCACCGAGAACCGGGATCTTCGAAATGAGGCCCCGCAGCGTCATGCCAGACCTCCATTTCCGCAGTTAGACGCCACAGGAGATATTTCGGATCCCCTGATCTTCCCCACCCCCGTTGCAAAACGATTCTTTCCCGTTGCAAAACGATTTGAATCGTTTTCGCGGGTCAATACGCCTCCCAGCCCCTCCAAGGGCCTTGTAGGCGCTGAAATCATGCGTTGGTTTTTCGGGGAAATCATGTTAGCAGAGGATCACTTGGATTTCGTTGTTCACTGTGGCGTCCGCCTCGCTTGCCAAAGCACCGGCCCATGCCATGTCGCAGTGGCTCGCCGGGTTCAGCAGATTTTTGCCTTCGGAGAAAATCCACTTCCCACCGCCGAAGATCTTCCGCAGGGCGAAAACGTCCTGGTAGATGTCGGCTTGATCCTTGGGCATCACTTTGCCGGACTCACTGAGCCTGTTCATCAGGGCCAATCCCA
>Ga0214919_10006245_pt1 | contig 16461 bp, 14 predicted proteins | sample LL1503_MetaG_FD_177994 | JGI IMG/M metagenome (GOLD analysis project Ga0214919, IMG submission 177994) | Freshwater microbial communities from Lake Lanier, Atlanta, Georgia, United States - LL-1503 | ecosystem: Environmental > Aquatic > Freshwater > Lake | place: USA: Georgia | collected... | reverse complement strand
GTTTAAATGTATTAATAAAAGCAATCAAAAAACGATCAGGAGTTTCAGATTCTGGTGAAGAATATTTATAAAGTAAATAGGTAGATTGTATGTACAATAAACCCGTCGAAATCGACGGGTTTAAGATTTTAAAGGACTAATCAGCCTTTAAATAGAACAACAACAATTAGTAACTTTAACTCTAAGGATAATATATATGTACAAGGTTGCCAAAGGAGGAGCTATCACATTAGATAGCTTTCTCAATGAAAATGACCGAAATATAGCAAGAGAACACATCATCAAAACTGCTTCTGTAAATATGCGAGAGGCAGCTAAGATTGGCTTGCAATCACTATATGCAGATCCTAAAGAAGTACTTGAAAAATACAAAGATTTTGACATTGTAAAGGAAATGCAAGCTCGTAAAGGTGCAAAACTTTTATGGGTAAGAGCTAGAGCTATTGACGCTGATGTTGTTAATGCTAATGGTGACTTATTTTCCAAAGAAGAATTATTAAAAGAACAAGATATCAAAGGTCAAAAAATTCCAACATATAAGACTTTTGAAGGTGTTCCCATTTACACAAACCATAAAAATGACGATATCGAACAAGCTAAAGGTATGGTTGTTTATGCTGAGTGGGACGAAAAAGAAGATTGTGTATATTGTACTTTTTTTGTAGATGAGGAAGCATATCCTGACATTGCTAGAAATATCAGAACTGGAGTAATCCATGATGTTTCTATGGGTGCTAGTGTTGAATGGGGTGTATGTTCAATTTGTAGCAATAAAGCTTACACTGAAAAAGATTATTGTGAGCATTTAAGAAAATACAAAGGAAAAATACATCCTGAAACTGGCAAAAAAGCTTATGAAAAAAACTACGGTGTAAAGTTTATTGAACTTTCATGTGTAGGTGATGGTGCTTTTGAATCTTGCGAAATTCAAGAAATTTATGATGTTGATGAAGTTTTAGATGCTGCTACTAATATTGAGAAAAAAGCAAATGAAATTTCAGCAAATATTATTTTAGCTCACCAAGGTGCTCCAACAAATCCTGAAATAAGAAGTGAGTACGAAAATTGTTTAAGAGTAGCACAAAATACTGCTAATACTGCAGTTAGATTAGCACAACAAGCTGGAACACTTGTAGGTGGTCCATTATTAGCTGGTGCTGGAGCTAATCAAAACTCAACTGTTGGTGCTATCTTACAAGCTTTAGGAATTGATCCAAGATCTGGTTTGAACATCTTGGATATGATCAATTTATCACTTAATTTCCTTGAAGTAGCTGTTATGAATATGTTTGCCAGAAAAGACAATGTCGATCTTGCTCACGTAGGAAAAATAACTAAAGCTATGGCTGATCTTCAAGGAACTATGCAAGACATGATTGACGATGGTATTGATGTTGGTTCAGGTCAAGCACCACAAGCTATCAATCAACCTACTGGACAAGCACAACAACCTCAACAAGCTCCTGCAGCACAAATGAGAAATGTAGGACTTGCTGATTATTCTCCAACAAATAGTGTTGGAAGAATTATGGAATTAACATCACCTACACAACCTAGTCCGTCTGTAGGTGGTGGTGTTGCTCTTGCATCTTCTGATGTTCATTTTGTATGGGCATCAAAAGATGGTAGAAGAGAAGTTTTTGCTAGTACAAATACTAGTAGAAAAAGCAATGTTTTGAATTTTACTGAAAGTTTACTAAGTTTGAAAAATAATTTAGTAGGCACGGAACAAATTCAAAATAGCATTGATAAAGTCATTAGAGTTGCTAATGAAAGAAATAAAAACATAAAAACAAATACGCCTAATGGGGCGGGAGGCAGAAATCAAATGGATCATTTTGCAAAGATTGCATCTGAACAAAGAAAGAAGATTGCTGCTGCAGTAACCATTGACTTTAAGGTCGAGGATAATGCAGGTAACAGAGTTGTTCTTTCAACAGATGGATCTATTACAGGTTATACAAATGGCAAAAAAACTGGTTGGGATCCAATTCTTAACGAAAATCAAATTCACTTGATGGAGAATGGTCAAGGAACAAGAGTTGCTGCAGAGCTACTCAAAGAATACTCATCTTTTGTCAAAACCGCCTTATTGGATGTAAAGCACAGAGATGGTGTTAGAGAAGATTTACTTAATGAAGTCAGATCTGGTGAAGGTTATGATACCAAATCCTTAGGTGAAGGTTTAGTAGCTCGTCATACTGGTGATAGTGATAAAACCAGAAATGAACAACTTGAATCAAAAAGAACTGGTGCAGATGAAGAAGTTAAAGAAGTTCTTCTTGAAAAAGCTGGTCTTTATGCTAGAAGAGTTGATGATAGTGCTGTTACCAAGGGCTTATCAGAATTAGTTGATGAAGTTGTCAAGGGATGCCCTACAGAAGTTTTAGAAAAGCAACTTGCAGTTTGTAGAGTAGATGGTAAAGCTACTGCACATGAAGTTATGTCTGCAACTATTCAAGCACTTGCTAAAGCAGTTGTTTCTGCAAAAGAACATCCTAATCATATTATGAGAATTGCACAAGCTTTAGCTGGTGACGAAAAACTTCCTGAAATGATTGGTGCTGGTGCTGCTGCTTCTGCTTCCGAAGATGATTCAAATGCTGATTTCTTCAAACAAGAAAAAACTACAGAAAATCCTGTTACTGCTGTATTAAAGCAACTTGGTTCACAAGTTACTGCAGATGTTACAGCATCAAATTTAGCAGATGCACTTTCAGTAGCTGTTGAAGAAGGTGAAATCACTAAGGAAGGAGTTGAAAGACTTGCATCTACTATGTTAGAAGCATCTTCTGCTTCTGCTGATGATATGAATGTTGATGCTGCTCCTTCAAAATCAGAAGAATTAAGAAGTGCTCTCAAGACTGCTGTTGATTCAAGTGATTCCCTAATTTCAAGTGCAGACCTTAGATCAGTAATTTCTGGCTTAGCAATGTCTGCAAGCGAACAACAAGTAGCTCCTGAAGAAGTTGTTGCTGCTGTTGAAAGTATGAATGAAAGAATTCTTATTGCTTCTATTGATAGAGCTAAAACTCCAACTGCTACAGAAGCAAGATTGAGAGAAAGAAACAGAAGAGAATTCTGGGGTATCAAGACAGCTTCTACAAAAAATATCGAAGCAAATATCATTGGATGGCTTGCAGATTATTCTACTAACTTTGATATTAGCTCAAAGAAAATTGCATTAGCTGCTAAGAGATTATGTGAAGACTTCAATGTTGCAGAAAAATTGGTAACAAAAGCAATCAATGTAAAGAACAGTGCAGAAAGAACTGCAGCTATGTCTGTAACACAAAATAAAACAGAATGCTTGAGATTTGTTTGCACTAAAGATGATTTAGGTGGTATGAATCCAAGTGACGATAGTTTTGAAGATACATTTAAGCAAAAAGCTATCGAAGTTCTTCAACAGCATGGATTTACAGTTGATCCAGGTACTTTCTCATTTACTGATCTTCATGTAAGTGAAAATGGTGATGTTACTGCAAGTGTTTCAACATCTGTAAGCAAATCATTCAAAGTTGATGAAGATATGACAGAATCTCCAGAAATGGAAGAATCAGTAGTTGAAGATGCTCCTGTAATCATGACTGATGCTGCAAGAATTGCAAGAAAGAACAGAAGAAATTATATCCTCAATAAATATGCTATGGGTCCTGGTATGGGTGCTCCTGGTATGGGTATGGGTGGTGGAATGGGTGCTCCAGCTCCTCAAAGTCCAGCAGCAGGTCCAGTTGATCCAGGCTTAGGTGCTGGTCCTACAGCAGGTGGAGATCTTGGTCTTTCTGCTATGACTGGTGGTGTTGATGATATGAACGCAGCACCAGATGTTGATGCAGTTTCTGAACCAGGTAAGAAAAAACCATGGGGTTCAGTATGTCCTATCTGTGGTTCTGATAATGTAGATGTAGCAGACAGCAAGGGATCTTGTAATGCTTGTGGAACATCATTCGAAATTGAAATGATGATTAAGTTGATCTCTGACGGAACAGGTGGTGCAGGTGAGGAAAGCAAGGAAGAAGCTCCAGCTGATGATCTTTCCGCTCCAGCAGGTGGATTAACTCCTGACCAAGGTTTAGGTGCTGCAACAGCTCCTACAACTGCATCAAATATCAAATCAATGATTAGATTATCATCAACTGTTGATGCTGATGTTTATCTAAGAACAGCAATGGCTGATTTTGACAAAAATAACGAGAAGATGTTACCTATTGGAATGGTTTGCCCTTCATGTGGTGATAGAGAAGTAAATAAGGTCAAAAACAACTCATTCTGCCACGCTTGTGGAAACTACAGTAAGACCACTGTAAAGACCTCAGCAAAGAATCCATCTAAGCTTGATGTAAGCATCGTTTGGATTGATTAAACATTAATAAAGAGGAGAATATTTTATTCTCCTCTTTATTTAAAAAAGGTGTAAAACCTAAATATATAGAATACAAAAAACGTTTATAAATAATCTTATAAATTAGACTTTGATAAAAGAACAATTTTTATTAAGGGAAGCAGCAAATAAAATGAATAAAAATTCGAATATTGCCAAAAATCAAAGCAGATTGACTGCTATGAGATTAGCTGAGCTTAATGCAACTGATAAAGAAGATCTTATTAATTGTGCTTCTGATATGACTAAAACTGCATCATTAGATAAAAGTGAAGCAATGGTAGTAGCACAAGCAATTAGAGCAAAATATCTTCCAAACATTGCAAAGCAAGCTGGTCTTGTTGTAAGCGGTCTTGACCTTGAAGATGGCAAAGAGACTGTTGACTTCGCAAACGATAGTTCTGATGATGATGAAGATGATTTAGAATTCCATCACTTTGAGAGTGATGAAGATTCAGATGATGAAGAAAATGATGACATGTCTGATGACATGGATGACGAAGACGAAGTAGATGATAGTGATGATGTCGCCACTTTTGAAATTGAAGTTCCCGCTGACATGGTTGACGCAGCGCAGCAAGCTGTGCAAGAAGCGCTTGATAATCTTCTAGGCGGAGAAGATATGTCTGAAGACATGGATGATGATATGTCCGATGACGATATGTCTGATGATGATATGTCTGATGACGAAATGTCTGATGATGATATGTCTGATGATGATGAAGTTTCTTATATGCATAAAAACAGCAATGAGGTTAGAAAAATGACTAAACAAGCATTAGCTGAGCGCAAGGCACAGAGAGAAGCTCTTCTTAGAAGAGCTGAAAGAGAAGAGATCCTTAAGAAGATCGCTTCCGAAGAAGAAGTGTATCCTGCAGCGTCAGCTGGATTTAAATATAACAACGAAATGGCTAACATGCCAGGTGAAGTAGATTACCCACAATTTGAAATGGAAAATAGTGGTAGCAACTCCCTTAAGGGTGACAACCCAACTTGGGCTGAACAAAAAGTTCCTACAAACAATCCAGGTTCTCTACAATTCCCAGATGTTACTAAGCCTACCAAGTTTGAAGGTTCAGGTGATGGATCTTTAGAGTATACAGTAGATTGGAAATCTTTAGAGAATCCTTCTGAGGGTGCTCAAGAAGATTTAGTAAGCTACCCATCACAAATGCCTTCTATGCCACATAAAGCAACCAAAACTTCTTCTGTTAGACACTCAGTAGAGTGTACTGCTTGCGGAACTAGAATGGCAATGACTGAAGAAGAAATGGAAGATGATAACACAGTTTGTGCAAACTCAAATTGTCCAACAAGAACTGCAGCTATGCATGATGAAAAACATATGGCTGAAGTCGAAGATGATGAAGAGACTGCTGAAGCAGATGACATGCACAAAGAATCACAACTTACTGGAACAGATGTTCGTTTAGATCCTGTAAACAAAAAAGTTGTTGATCTTATGAAAAATACAGGCAACAATGCTGTAAATAATGCTGCAGATGCTGTAGCTTCTATTGAAACAGCAAGAATTAAGACTGCTTACAGCTGTTCTTCCAAATTAGCTGTTGCTGGTGTTATCACTTTCGATGAAGTTGATTCATATGCTGAGCAAATGCTCACAGACAATCTCAAAGCTGATTCAATGATCAGACAAACTAAGCTTTTGCTTAAGTCTGCTCAATCTGCAACTGAGAGAGTAGCAGCTGCTGCTGCTGAAAGAATGGGTAGTGTTAGAACTGCTTCAAACTTAGGTATTTCGACATCTCCTGCATTTAGTGGTGGTCAAACCCACAACAACAGTGCAGCTCTTGACATCCAAGGTGCATTAAAGGGTACCTGGACAATGCCAACAATCGAGGATTAGTTTCCTCACAACAATTATTAGGAGAATAATACAATGGCTATTCGTGCATTAAACACTGCGATTGTCGCTAACTACAATACAGCTGCTTCTGCTTCATGGCTTGCTGGTGATGCTCTCTTCCTTCAAACAGATGGAACAGTATCTTCAGCTTACAGAGCTGGAAACGGTTTTAGTACTCTTGCTCAACAAACAGGTAGATTTGTTGGTTTCTCTGCTGATGATACAGCAAGAACTGGCAACACAATGATCCTTGCTGATCCAGTTGGTGCTAACTATGTTGATTCAAGTGGAGTTGTTCAATCAAACAACAACGCATACTACGTTGTTTCCAAGAGAGCAATCGGTGACTTCCTTGCTGAAAACGTCAACAACTTAACCAACCCAACAGCTGGTTCTTCTGGATATGAAGGTCCAAGAAGAGGTGTTGGTGTGTACAATACCCCTGGTGGACAATTTATCACTGACAGATTTGCTTCAGTTGCTTCTTCAACAATTACAACTGACGGTGGTTCATGGACACCTGCAATCGGTGACCTCTTGACTGTTGCTGCAACATCTGCTAACGCTGGTAAGCTTGTTCTTTTAGATCCAGGTGCTATCGGTACAGACGGAATCATCGTTGGAAAGGTTGACAACTATGACAGCGCTTCCGGTCTTCTCTACTTCACCCAGATGGCTGGTTTTGCTTCGTAAGGAATAATTAAGGAGAAATAATCAAATGTCAATGATTAAAAGAAATACAAATGAGCAAAGAGAGAACATCATTGCGATGGCTCTTGAGACCCCAGAGGGTCGCACAGCTCTTGCTCAAGCAATGGTCGAACCAATCAAGACCTCCCTCATGTACCAAGCAATTGGTAGAAAGCTCTTGATGGTTGATGAGCTTCCTCAAGGTGCTCTCGCTAGATACGAGAGAGACGTTGCTGTAAAGTCATACGTCATTCCTAAGAGAGGTGCAGTTCCTGCAGCTGAAGTTGAAGCAGAAGAGCTTCTCGTTCCTACAGTTGAATTAGCTGCTCATCCACAGATCAGACTTAACGAAATCAGACAAAGAAGATTCTACATTGTCGATAGAGCACAAGTCAGAGCTAAGGACAGCCTCCAAAGACAAGAAGATACCGAAGTCTTCAAGGTTATCAACGCTGGTGTTCCTACTGACCAAGCAATCACTGTTTCCGGTACTCTTCAACCAGAGAACATCAACCTTGCACTTACCCTTATCGAAGAGCATGAGTTGATCGGTGCTAAGGTTGTTCTTCACCCACAAAGATACAAAGATATCAGAAACTGGGGTAAGGAATTCTTCGATGAGGCAACTCAAAGAGATATCCTCATGACTGGTCTTTACGGTCATATCTACTCTGCTGACATCCACGTTTCCACAATGGTTCCGAAGAACGCAGTTTACGTTCTTGCACCAGCACAATTCTGTGGTGCTATGCCAGTAAGACAAGACATCACTGTTCTTCCTGCAGACGATCCAAAGAGACTTAGACTCGGATGGGTTGTTTACGAAGAGCTCGGTTTTGCTCTTATCAATGACTATGCAGTTTCAAGAATTACCGTAAGCTAATTCTAAACTAGTCAAAAAAAAAGAGGAGTAGAAATACTCCTTTTTTTTTATTTAATATTATGACCTAAATCTACAAGAGTAAGATCATCAATATTATTAAATACATAACTCCAAGCACTTTCAAAGTAATTTACTTCAATAGTATAAACATCATCAAAACTGTCTAAACATCTTTTGTAATAATCTTTATTATTAGATAAAATTGCTTCTTTTTTAATAGAAAACATTGAATGCCAGAATATTCTTGTCCATTTCTTATAGTCAATTAATTCATTAGGATCAATATAAGTTTTCCACCAATCATGCCAAGTTAATTTCATCTTTACAGAAATAGTATCAGACAATGGATAATCAATAGGTAACGTGCTTTTATCTATACTAAGCATGCCATCAAAAACCTCTCCTAAATGAAAAGGAGTGTAATTATTTGACATATAGAAATCTTTAGGTATTTGCAAAAGTTGTGTTCTTATAAAATACTCTGCCATCATATCATTTTCTAAGTGATACCTGTGTTTAAAATGATCAAATGGGTTTCCAGGTAAGAACACAGTTAAGTCATCTAATTTTTCATAATTTTCGCAAATATGATGGAAGATTGTATGAGCTTCTCTTCCAATATTAGGTAGTTCAATAACTTTATGCTTTGTTTGAACTTTCTCACCTTTATTGTAAATAATCACATTTTCATAATTATTTAACCATTCAATATCTTCATTGTATCTAGCAACTACAATTCTGGTCTTCATAAGACAATTTTACCATCATGGTATAATTATAATATGACTAAAGAAGAACTCTTAAAGCTTGTTGAACAGTATGTATCTTCAGAAACTAAAAAGAAATGGAGACCAGGAAAGGATCATGTTCACTATGCTGGTCCTTATTTTAATCAAGATGAAATTGTAAGATCAGTTTCAACTTTATTAGATGGTTGGTTAGTTCTTGGTTCTGAAGCGTATAAAGCAGAAAAGAAATTAGCTTCTTTGTTTGGAAAGAATCATGCTTTACTTACTAACTCTGGTAGCAGTTCAAATCTCTTAATGATGTCAGCATTGAAATCAAAAAGATATTTAAACTTACCTGAAGGAACCAAAGTACTTACTCCTATTGCTGGTTTTCCTACTACTATTAATCCTATTTTTCAATGTGGATTCAAACCAGTTTTTGTCGATATTCAGTTAGATGGTCTTAATTTAAATCTAGACGAAGTAGAAGCAACATTACAAGCTGATCCTGAAATAAAAATTATAACATTTGCTCACGTATTAGGAAATCCTCCTGATATGTATAGACTTTTAGATATTATTGATCATTATGGATTGATACTATTGGAGGATTGTTGTGATGCTTTGGGGTCATTATTCGATGGTAATCCTTTGGGTAGTTTTGGGACTATGGCTTCTTGCTCTTTCTACCCTGCTCATCATATTACTTGTGGAGAAGGTGGATTAGTTGTTTGTAATGATGATGACTTGGAAAAAGTTATCAGATCATTTAGAGATTGGGGACGTGGATGCTTCTGTATTGGAAAACAAAACATAACTGAATGTGGAGCTTGTAATCAAAGATTTTCAGAATGGTTACCTAGTATGCCAGGAGAAGTTTTTGATCATAAATATGTTTACGAAGAGATTGGTTATAACTTAAAACCAATAGAAGTTCAAGCTAGTATGTTACTTGCACAAATTGATAAATTAGCTGAAATTAAGAAACTAAGACAAAGAAATCATAAACTGCTTACTGAAATATTCCAAAAATATGAAGACTATTTTATTCTTCCAGTAGCACAAAAACATGCTGATGTAAACTGGTTTGCTTTTCCAATCACTATCAAAGACAATGCTCCATTTAAGAGAAGTGATTTATGTCAGTATTTTGAGTCTAAGAAAATACAAACTAGACCATATTTTGCTGGAAATATCTTAATGCAACCAGCTTATAGTCATTTAGTTGTTGATATTGATTTAGATGATTTTCCAGTTGCTAAGAAAGTTACAACAGACACATTCTTCTTGGGTACTTCTCCCGTCATTACAGAGGAACAGATTTCTTACATTGGAGAAGTTTTAGATTCTTTTTTTGAATGTACAAAATAATTATGAATTACACTGAAACAAGACCTTGGGGATTATTTGAAAATCTTTTAGAAAGAGATGATTGCAAGGTAAAAATTATCACAGTAAAACCTGGACAAGCTCCTAGTTATCAATCACATGAACATAGATGTGAAAGATATGTAATTATTCAGGGAGAAGCAACAATCACTTTAGATGATGTAGAAACTGTACATACTAAGGGAGATATTGTAACTGTAGATTTCAAACAAAAACACAGAGTTAGATGCACAAGTGAAGAAGATTTGATTTTTATAGAAGTTCAACTTGGTACATACTTTGGTGAAGATGACATAGTTAGATATTCAGACGATTACAATAGAAACTAAAAATGAGCTTAACAGTATTATTGACAACTAGTGGAGTAGGATCGAGACTTGGAGAACTTACTAAACATACAAATAAATGTTTAGTAAGAGTAGATGATAAACCAGCTATATCTCACATTATTGAATCCTATCCTGATAATACTAATTTTGTTATTACACTTGGACATTTTGGATCTCACGTAGAACAATTTTTATCCCTAGCATATCCACATAAAAATTTTACTTTTGTCAAGATTGATAAGTATGAGGGAGAAGGTAGCTCTCTTGGATATTCTATTTATCAATGTAAAGAAGCTATTAGTGGTCCTTTTATTTATCATGCTTGCGACACTATAGTTAAGGATTTAAAGCTAGACAAAAAGAACTTTATTGTTGGAAGTAAAAAAGATAATGTTTCTCAATTCAGAACATTGAGATATTCAAGCAATAAAATCTATGACAAAGGTGAGATTGAATATGATCTTGCTTATGTTGGTATTTGTGGAGTAGAAGATCACGATAAATTCTTCACAATTTTAGGGGATTTATTAAGGAATAACTACTTTGAACTGTCTGATGTAGATGTTGTAAATATTATGTCAAAAGAAACTAAATTTGACATAGTAGAAGTGAAAGATTGGTATGACATTGGAAATAATGGAGAACTAGTTGCAACACGTCAACACTTCCATTCTAGTTTTCATGTTCTTGATAAACCTGAAGAATCAATTTACTTTTTTGATGACTTTGTAATTAAGTTTTTTAGCAACTCAGCAATATCAACAAACAGAGTAAAAAGAGCAGAATATTTAGAAGATAATGTTCCAGAAATAATCTCTCACACTAGGAACTTTTATAAATACAAAAAAGTTACTTCAGATTTGTTAGCATCTGTAGTAACTCCTAATAGTTTTGTAAATCTTCTAGAATGGAGCAAAAATAATCTTTGGAAAAAAGTAGATTATAAAGATTTTGATATCTTATGTTTTGATTTTTACTATCACAAAACATATCAAAGAATTAATAAATATCTAGAAGAATTTGGGGACAGTGAAATCTTAATAAATGATAAAAAAGTTCCTCACATTTTAGATCTATTGAAAAGAGTAGACTTTGGAGATTTATCAGAAGGAACTCCAGTCAGATTTCATGGTGATTTTATCTTAGACAATATTCTTTATGATGGAAATGAGTTTAAGTTATTAGACTGGAGACAAGATTTTCAAGGATGTTTAGAAGCTGGAGATCTTTATTATGATTTAGCAAAACTAAATCATAATCTATCCTTAAATCACAATGTTTTAGATAGCAATTTATTTACTATTCAAACAAATAAAGATGGGAATATGAGATGTGAAGTCTTGATTCCTTCTATAAATTTAGAATGTCAAAAGAGATATTATAAGTGGTTGGAAGATAATCGTATTAGTGTTAAGAAAGTAAAACTCTTAACATCAATAATTTGGTTGAATATGTGTCCTCTTCATGAATATCCCTTGAATAGATTTTTGTTTCATTTTGGTAAGTACAATCTCTTGTTGAATTTGGAGGAATATTGATGCATAAATTTTTTATAGGACCAATGAGTAAAGAGATTGTTGATGTTGTTTTAGAACAAGATGAAAATATTTTTGCTTTTATTCCTAGTAGAAGACAAGTTGAATATAATGGTGGATATGTAAACAACTGGACAACAGAATCATTTGCTGATTATGTCAAAAATAAAAAATCAAACTTCCTTATTTGTAGAGATCATGCTGGAGGAAATCAAGGATCTGAACCTGACAATGGATATGATAGCTTGATGTTTGATGCTAAACATTTTGATATGATTCACGTTGATCCTTGGAAGTTTACTAAAAATATTGATTTAGGAACAGACTTAACAGTTAGCTATATTGAATATGCTTTAGGTGTAAATAAAGATTTGAAATTTGAAATAGCTACAGAAGAAGCTATTTTTTCTTTTAATTATTTAATGCTTTATCATTTTGTAGATAGTGTAAAGCAGAGATTAGGAAGCAAATTTGAAAGTGTAACTCATCTTGTTATTCAATCAGGAACAAAGCTACTTGGGAATAATCAGATTGGAGACTATTCTCAAGAAAAATTGCTAAAACAAGTTGAAGTAGGAAATAGATTTGGATTGATATGCAAGGAACACAATGGAGATTATATTGATCCTTTAGTTATCAAAGAAAAGTTTAGTTTAGGATTAGATTGTATTAACATTGCTCCTGAGTTTGGTTATATTCAAACTTGTGCTATTCTTGAAAATTTGAGTGATGAGAAAAAAGATTTATTTTTTAAGTTGTGTTTAGAGTCAAATAAATGGAAAAACTGGGTGGGAAAAGATTTTGATCCATACAGCAACAAAGAAGAGCTTATTAAGATTTCTGGACATTATGTTTTTTCTAATGAGAGTTTTATTAGTGATATTTATGATGTGTCTTTTGAAACTATAATAAAAGAGAATCTTCGTAAAAAAATTGGAGAATTAAGTGATATCCTCTAAACCTACTATTTTTTGTGATATTGATGGCACATTAGTAAAGCATGCACCACTTACAGATAGTGCAAAAAAGACACATAAACTTGAGTTACTCCCTGGAACAATAGAGAAGCTTACTGAATGGGAAAAGAATGGTTATCGTATTATTTTGACTACAGGAAGAAAAGAGTGCACCAGAGCAGCTACTGAACAGCAACTTCAAGAAGCTGGTATTTTTTATGATCAATTAATTATGAATATTGGTGGTGGAGCTAGATATCTTATTAATGACAAAAAACCAGAAGGAGACATCACTTCATTTTGTTTTTGTCCTGACAGAAATCAAGGTATTCAGGATATAGAAATATGATACTTTTTCAAAATGTTTACATTACAGACACTCATGCTAAAGGTGTTGCTGCTTTTCAAGATCGTCAAATGGCTAAAAGTTTTGATAAGTTAGATGTCTATAAGTACTGTTTAGCAAGTATTTCTAAAATTTATCCTTGGAAGAAAGTTATCATCAACACAAAACTTGATGAAAATTATAAGCATAGGCAAGAAGAATTAAATGCTTGGATTCAACAAGAGTTTGGTGAATATGATCTTGTTATTAGAAATGACAGAAATGAAACACAAAAAAAGTGGCAACAAGATTATGAATTATTAGATGACAATTTGATTTGGTTTTCTGGTAATCACGATCATACTTTTATTGATAATAACTATGATTATTTTAAGAACTTTGTAAATAGTTTTTCAGATAAAACAGGTAAATTTGCTTTACAGTTTAGTCATTGGCCTGAATTTATTTATGAACCATTTTATTTTGGTAAAACTGCAGAGTTTACAAAAGATTATGTCAGAATGGTGGGAAGGTATCATCATTCACTTCAGATTATCTCAAAAGAACTATACAAGTATTATTGGTTTGATCACGAACTACCAAAAGATCAAATTTGGGGAAGAACTGATAATTTCTTTTCAGATATTTTTCACGAAGATGTTGAAATTTTTGTTGCATTGAAAGAGTTTTGTAGACACTTTGATGGATATCAACATTGTGCTATTCCTTATCCAAATAATGTTGTTCCAGTTTTAGAAATACCTGATGGATTTTTTGAAAACAATATCAAAATCAATTACAACTCAACATACAAGGAAGGATACACAAATGTCAATCCTAAAGCATATTCTTTGAAGATTTATGATAAAGAAGGATTTGATTTTTGGTATTCTAAAAAGTTTATTCCTCCTTTTTGGAAATCAAGAATATCCGAGTTTGTAAATGATCATAATGAAAATGAATATTCTTTAGATGATAGTTATTTAGTAAGACAACTACAATTGCTAAGTCCCTTACCAAACTTTGAATTAAAAAAGAATATACTAGATGCTTATATGCAATAAAAAAAGAGGCTTTAGGCCTCTTTTTTTATTAGAATGGAACTCTTCCTCTTAGTATATCCCAAAGCATCATCCAATCACTAATTTTTGCTTTTACTGGATCCTTAAAAGCTGCTGGTTGATTCTTCTCAAAAAAGTAATGACCACTCCAAGCAAAAGGATAAACAATAAATGGTGTTAGTACTAAGAACCAATAATATCCATACCATAAACACCCTGCAATCCAAAGCAAAGTCATAATCTGTCCTAGAACATGTAATCTTCTGCAAATCTTATTTTGATGCAGAGTAAGATACATCTCATAATATTCTTTCATATTCATATCGTACAAACTCCTAATTTTTGAACAACTTTTGTTGCACATTGTTGAGCAAAATTAATTGCTTTTGAAATTTCTTTTGTCCTCACCCATTCACAAACAAGTCCTGAAATAAAAGTATCTCCAGCTCCTGACATATCTTTAATGGTCACTTTTTCTACTGGAAATATTTGTCCATTATATTCACAACCTTTGTCAGCTTTTGTTATAATGAGTTTTTTATATAAGTCAAGTTTTTCTATTGTATGTAAAGTTCGATCATATTCTAAATGATTTATCTTGATAAAACTACAACTAGTGCACCAATCTCCTAATATCTTTTTTGTATCTAAAAAGACATTATGATTGTTTATGGAAAGGTTTTGTATGTCATCTTCAGTCAGAAAACCTTTGCAATAATCACTAATAACAATAGCATCATATTTTGTATCTTCAAAAATATTATCAACTATATTGTCTACTATTTCTTGTGAAATTCTAGTAGTTTTATCATTAGTGTCAATTCTTAGTAAAAGACTATTTGTTCTTTCATCAACAAATCTAGTTTTATCAAGTTGTTCTTTTTGTGTGATTATTTTAGATTGTGCTCCGATAGCTGTAATGTTTGCATCTACATTTAGAGCCATACCACCATTACTTTTGCTATAAATTGGATTGAATACTGGAGCTGGACCTTCTGGAGCAAGTCTAAAAACATTTCCATAAGTGAATATGTCAGTACATGAATCACCAATAACAAGTATTTTTATATCTTTATAAAGTTCTTTCATAATAAAGGAGTATTTTTATCCCTTTCAGATAAAATTGGATTATCTACTAACCAATTTATACCTATTTTTGGATCAGACCAAAATACTGACTTTTGATCTTTTACATCAGGATATTCACCTTCATAACACCACTTGTAATGGAATATTGCTTGTTCACTTAAGACTAAATGGCCATTGAGAAATCCAGGAGGAACAAGAATACTAATTTTTTCTTTTCGAGTTGAATGTAAAACAAAATCAGTCCAAGATAAATATTGAGAACTTTCTTGATTATAATTCACAACTACTAATTGAATACTTCCATGTAAGCAAGTTATCAATTTCCAAGATTTATCTGTATGAAGACCTCTTAGTACACGATTGTTAGAAATTGCTACTTTGTCATGATTGAAGTTCAAACCTGGAGTATCAGAATCTTTCCAAATGGTATACAACTCTCCTCTATCATCAGAGAATGAATCTTTGGTAAATTTTCCTAACCCTGTAAGTCTATCAACCCTAGCCATTCAATACCTCAAGAAGTGCGTCAATCTTTTCTCTTTCTAATCCAGGATAGTTTCCTACATACCAAGAGAAGTTATGAATATGTTCAATATTAGGAAAGTCAGAAAAGTCTGTGTATGTAGTTTTAAAGAATGGTTGTCGCATTTGATTACCACCACCAGACAATCCTCTTCTAAACTCAATACCACTGTTTCTAAGTTTCTTTTCTAATTCATTTCTCTTCATAAAATCAGATTGTTTCAAGATGATGATAAATGAATAGTTACAGTTTCCCTCAGTATCAATTTCAGTATGATATTTTTCTTTATCTAGATGAGACATAAAGTAATTGAAGTTATCAATTCTTTCTTGATTTTTACTATCTAGCTTTGGTAACTGAGATAATCCAATGACAGCATTAATTTCTGTGCTTCTAAAATTATGTGATGGTCTTAGAAAAATAAAATCTGGATTTAGATCAGGGTTATCCATTGTGATTGAAATTTTCATGGTGTCACTAGTCATTTCTCTAGTCATTCCATGTGATCTCAAAGCACGACAAACTTGATAAAACTCCCAGTTATTTGTGCTGATCATTCCACCTTCAATAGTAGACATATGATGAGCAAAATAAAAGCTAAAGTTGCTTGCAAACCCAAAATTACCTACTTTTGCTCCTTGAAATGTTGTGCCATGAGATTCACATACATCTTCAATAAGTAAGATGTTGTTCTTATCACAA
>Ga0214919_10006243_pt1 | contig 16461 bp, 13 predicted proteins | sample LL1503_MetaG_FD_177994 | JGI IMG/M metagenome (GOLD analysis project Ga0214919, IMG submission 177994) | Freshwater microbial communities from Lake Lanier, Atlanta, Georgia, United States - LL-1503 | ecosystem: Environmental > Aquatic > Freshwater > Lake | place: USA: Georgia | collected... | reverse complement strand
CTTGCAAGCCGGCAGCACTGCCACCCTCGGGTGGAATGTGGCCGATTGCCGGGCTCTGGACGGCGTGTAGGGGCGGCATTCATTCATACAACAGGAAATCAGCATGTTCAAAAAGATTCATTTAAGCGCACTAACGGTCGTGAGCGCCGCCGTTATCGCCGTCCTGCCAAGCACCGGCGCTGCGCAACAAGCGTTGACCGTGGCCTCATGGGGCGGCGCTTACACCAATAGCCAGGTTGAGGCTTATCACAAGCCTTTTACGGCCAAGACCGGCACCAAGATCACTTCGGTGGACTGGGGCGGCACGTTGGGCGAAATCAGCGCCCAGGTCAAGTCCGGCAATGTGAAATGGGACGTGGTCGATCTGGAAGCGGCTGAAGCCCTCAAAGGCTGCGAAGAAGGCCTGCTCGAACGCATTGATCCCAGCAAGCTTCCAGCCGGTGCGGACGGCACGCCTGCTGCCAAAGACTTCTCGCCCGGCATGGTCCTGCCCTGCGCGATTGGCGTGATCACGTATTCCAATATCGTGGCCTATGACAAAGCCAAAATGGGCGCCAATGGCCCCAAAACGCTGGAAGACTTCTTTAATGTCACCAAATTCCCTGGCAAGCGTGGTCTGAAAAAAGACCCCAGCGTCACCTTGGAATGGGCACTGATGGCTGACGGCGTGGCTGTGGCTGACGTGTACAAGGTGCTTTCCACACCCGCCGGTGTGGACCGCGCGTTCAAAAAGCTTGACGCGATCAAGAGCAGCATCGTTTGGTGGACCGCAGGCGCGCAGCCACCCCAGTTGCTGGCTGCGGGTGAGGTCGTTATGACCCACGCATGGCACGGCCGCATCGTGGACGCAAACGTCAAAGAGAAAAAGGACTTTGCGGTGATGTGGGACGGCCAGGTTCAGATTCCTGACCTGTACGCGATCATCAAGGGCACCAAGAATTTGGAGGCCGCGCAAGAATTTGTGCGCTTTGCCAGCAGCAGCCAGCCTTTGGCCGATCAAGCCAAGTACATCCCCTATGCGCCCACCCGCAATTCGTCACTGGCTTTGATTCCAGCGTCCAACCCTAACAAAGCCTGGCTCCCTAACGCAGGACATCCAGGCCGCGCAATGGCAACGAACTCGCAGTTCTGGATGGAGAACCAAGACGACTTAGGCAAGAAGTTCGCGGCCTGGTTGGCCAAGTAAGAAGATGGCAGCGATCAGTTCACTAGACCTGGGGCAACGCCTGCGCAAAGCAGAGCGTCGCGGCCACCTATGGGCCTACGCGCTGATCGCACCCCTGTTCATCTTTGTGGCGCTGAGCTTTCTGTTGCCCTTGGGCACGGTATTACTCAACAGCGTCTATGACCCGATCATTCCAGACAACTTGGCGCGCACCGTGCGCGCGCTCGGTGCCTGGAATGGTCCCCGGGACCAGGCCCCGCCGGAGCCGGTGTACGCCGCTTTGGCGCAGGACCTCAAAGTGGCAGTGCAAGAGCAAAAAGCCGGTTCGATTGCCAACCGTCTGAATATTGAAGAGTCTGGCCTGCGCACCATTTTTATGCGCGCTGCGCGCCGCGTGAGCAGCCAAGAAGATGGCCCCTGGGCCCCATTTTTTGAAGCGGCCGATCCCGCCTGGGCACAACCAGCCATCTGGGGCACGATTCGCAACCTCTCATCACCCACCCACGCGCTATTTTTCTTGTCTGCCCTTGATGCACGCCGCCTGCCCGATGGTTCGGTCGCTGCACAGCCGGAAGACCAGCGCATCCATGTCACCATTTACTTACGCACGCTGGGCGTGGCCTTTACCGTGACGCTGATGTGCATTTTGCTGGGCTTTCCGCTGGCGTACCTGCTGGCGCACTTGCGTGACAAGACCGCCAATTTGCTGCTGATTTTGGTGCTGCTGCCGTTTTGGACCTCGCTGTTGGTGCGCACTACCGCCTGGATGGTGGTGCTGCAAAAAGAGGGGGTTGTCAACTCGCTATTGCAAGCGCTGGGGCTGATTGCTGAGCCGCTGCCTCTGGTGTTCAACCGTTTCGGCGTGGTCACGGCGATGACGCACATTCTGCTGCCTTTCATGATTTTGCCGATGTACTCGGTGATGCGGCAAATTCCTGCGTCCTATGTGCGCGCTGCACGTTCGCTCGGAGCCAGCCCCACTACCGCATTCCTGCGTGTCTATCTGCCCCAGTGTGTGCCCGGGGTAGGCGCCGGTGCGCTGCTGGTGTTTATCCTAGCGCTGGGCTACTACATTACACCGGCGCTGCTGGGTGGATCGACCGACCAGATGATCAGCTACTTTGTTGCCGACAACATGGGCCGCTCCCTCAACTGGGGCTTGGCTTCGGCGCTGGCAGCTATTTTGCTGGCCGCCGTGTTGGTGCTCTACGCGCTGTATGACCGTATTGCTGGCCCCGGCAACCTCAAACTCGGATGAGCCCCTCTACTTTGCCCCTGTACACCACGCCAGTGCAACGCATGGGGCACTGGGCTTTGCAGATTTTTTGCGGCGCGGTCTTGCTTTTCCTGATTGCGCCGGTACTGGTGGTCGTGCCGCTGGCCTTCAACAACGAGCCCTATTTCCATTTCCCTGTGCACGAATACAGTCTTCGTTGGTTCCGCGACCTATTTACCAATCCAGTCTGGCTGCACGCCATTGCCAACAGCATGATCACCGCCGTGCTGGCGACACTGCTGGCGACTGCGCTCGGGACCCTAGCGGCCGTGGGACTTAACCATAACAACCTACCGGGCAAGCGTCTCATCATGGCGGTGTTGGTGTCGCCCATGATCGTTCCGGTGGTGGTGTTGGCGGTGGGCTCTTATTTCTTTTTCTCCAAGCTGGGTATTGCCAACAATCTGTTGGGCATTGTGTTGGTGCATGCGGTCTTGGGCATGCCCTTCGTGGTGATCACGGTAACCGCCACGCTGGGCGGATTCGATATGAACCTGATGCGCGCTGCGCGCGGCTTGGGCGCGTCCCGGTTTCTCGCCTTTCGACGGGTGATGCTGCCCATCGTCTGGCCCGGGGTGCTCTCGGGCGCGCTGTTTGCCTTTGCCACCTCCTTTGACGAAGTGGTGGTCGTCCTGTTCCTGGGCGGACCGGAGCAAACAACCCTGCCGCGCCAGATGTGGACCGGGCTGCGTGAGCAACTCGCACCCACCATTCTGTCGGCTGCGTTCATGTTGATTCTGTTTGCCATCTGCATGCTGCTGCTGCTGGAGTGGCTGCGTCGGCGCAGCGTGGCCTTGCGCGGGGTCGTGGAATAGGCCACCGCACCATGGTCGCCGCCCTGGACGACCACGCGATCGCGCCGCCGGTGCAGGCGCTGCGCTTTGGTTTTGTGCTTGCGCCCAAATTCACGCTGGTGGCCTTTGCTGCCTTTGTCGACACTTTGCGCCTGGCCGCCGACGACGGCGACCGCAGCCGCCCCATCGAATGCAGCTGGACCGTGGTCAGCCACGATATGCAGCCCATTGCCTCAAGCTGCGGCGTGATGGTGCACCCCACCGGGGGTTTGCTCGACCCGTCTGAGCTGGACTATCTGGTGGTGGTGGGCGGCCTGCTCGACGCGCCGCATTTGCCGGTGCAGTTGCAGCACTACCTGGCGCACTGCGATACCTTTGGCGTGCCGCTGGTGGGCGTATGCACCGGCAGCTTTGTGCTGGCGCACCTGGGATTGCTGCAGGGCTACCGCGCCTGCGTAAGCTGGTTTCACGTAGTCGAATTCCAGCGCCGCCATCCGCATATTGCCGCCAGCGCGGACACCCTGTACCTGGTGGACCGCAACCGACTTACCTGCGCGGGCGGTACCAGTGTGGTGCACTTGGCGGCCTACCTTTTGGGCCAGCACGACGGCGCAGCGCGGGCCCAAAAAGCCTTGCGCATCATGATTGCAGAGACGCCGCTGCCGCCTAAAGCCATCCAGCCCCAGCCCCTGGTAGGCATGCAAACCCAGGAAGCGCGGGTGCGCAAGGTGATGCTTTTGCTAGAACGTAACCTGAGCCGCCCGCTACCCACCGAATACCTGGCACGCCACGTCGGTTTGAGCGTGCGCCAGCTGCAGCGCCTGTTCAAGCTGGAGCTCGGAATGGGGCCGACCGAATTTGCCCTCAAGCTGCGCCTGGCGCACGCGCACCAACAAATCGACCGCGGCCAGGCCAGCTTGCAGGAGGTAGCGCGCCAGTGCGGCTTTACAAATCCCTCGCATTTCACGCGCAGCTTTCGGGCCGCTTACGGCCAAAGCCCGGGTGCGCTGCGCAAGGGACAGGTGAAGGCTGCGGTTTTAGCCCGCGTTGCGGGACGTGTTTAGCGCCGTATCCAGCACTTCCACCCAATGGCGAACCGGCGTATCGGTGCCGCTTTGCAAGTGGGTGATGCAGCCGATATTGGCGCTGCAAATGCCCCGCGGCTGCAGTGCATGCAGGTTGCCAAGCTTGCGGTCGCGCAATTCGTAGGCGATTTTCGGGTTGAGCACCGAGTAGGTGCCTGCCGAGCCACAGCACAGATGCGCCTCGTTAGTGGCCACTTGCACCGCAAAGCCCAGGGCGGCCATCTGGGTTTCTACGCCGCCGCGCAATTTTTGCCCGTGCTGCAAGGTGCACGGCGGGTGAAAGGCCTGCACGCCCGCCGCTTGTGCCGCTGCGGCGCTGATAAGCGGCTTGAGCGCGTCCACCAGCTCGGGCAGTAGCTCGCTCAGGTCACGCGTGAGTTCGCTTACGCGCTTCGCTTTGGCAGCGTAAGCCGGGTCGTCGTGCAACACGTGGCCGTAGTCCTTGACCATGACGCCGCAGCCCGAGGCGTTCATCACAATCGCCTCGACCCCGGCGCCCGAGACCGGTGCAATATGGGGCCACCAGGCGTCGATGTTGGCGCGCATCGCGGCCTTGGCGCCGTCCTGGTCGTTCAGGTGGAACTTGACCGCGCCGCAGCAACCGGCCTTGGACGCAACCAGGGTCTGGATGCCTGCGGCGTCAAGTACGCGCGCCGTGGCGCTGTTGATATTGGGCGACATGGACGGCTGCACGCAGCCCGCGAGCATCAGAACCTTGCGCGCATGCAGCGCCACCGGCGTATCTCCGGCGTCTTGTGCAGCGGGCACTTTAGAGCGAAGCGCCTCAGGCAACACGCCGCGCACCGCTTGGCCCAACTTCATGGCCACGCCAAACAGGGGCGAGGGCAGGCCCTCTTTGAGCGCCCATCGCAGCGCCCGCTCAGGCAGTGGGCGCGCCACTTTGGCGTCCACCAGCTTGCGGCCCAGATCAATCAAATGCCCATATTCCACACCGCTGGGGCAGGTGGATTCGCAGTTGCGGCAGGTCAGGCAGCGGTCCAGGTGTTGCTGGGTTTTGCGGGTGGGCTCGGCGCCTTCAAGCACTTGCTTGATCAGGTAGATGCGCCCGCGCGGGCCGTCGAGCTCGTCGCCCAGCAACTGGTAGGTGGGGCATGTGGCGGTGCAAAAGCCGCAGTGCACACAGTTGCGTACGATCGCCTCGGCGGCCTGGCCGTCGGCCGTGTGTTGGTACTCAGAAGAAAGCGTGGTTTGCATGGCGGGTGGTGGGGCTTAGGCCGCCAAGTGCAGGCGACGGGTGTTGAACACACCGTCCGGGTCAAATTGCTGTTGCAAAGCGCTTTGGATGCGGGACTGCGTAGCATCCAAGGCGGCAAATACCGGCGCACCAGCCTGCACGTCGGCCAGAGCGCTTACCGGGCGACGAAACAGCGTCGCGTGGCCCCCGGCGCCTTGTGCTGTCGCGTGCAGTTGCGCGGCCGCCGAGTGCGGCGCCCACAGCCAGCGCTGGCCACCGTGCCACTCGATGAACTGGGCAAAGGGAAGATCCAACACCGGCGTGGTCTGCGCCACTGACAGGCGCCACAGACAGAGTTCGGGCGCGGGTGGCGGGCTAAAGAAAGGCAGGCGCTGGTCCCGCGCAGCGGCCCAATCCGCGCTGGCCTGGGCATGGTCCATGATGTCGGCGCGGCCGCCTTGGGCCAGCACATCGGCACGCATGCGCGGTAGCGCCGCCTGGACAGCGGCTACCGCTCCGCGCAGCCGCACAAACAGTTTGTCGCCGCCGGACGCACCACCTACCGCGTCATGAACCCAGCAACTGGCGTTCATGGGCAAAGGCTGACCCCCCCAATGGTGCAGCAGGGCTAGGGCGGCTTCCTGCGACAGCTCGCAGGCCAGCGTGGCCTCGCTAGGCGCAAAGGCCAGCACCTTGAGCGAGACCTCGGTGATCACCCCCAGCGTTCCCCAACTGCCAGCCAACAAGCGACTCACGTCATACCCAGCCACGTTTTTCATCACCTGGCCGCCAAACGTCAGGTGTTCGCCTTTGCCGTTAACAAAACGCGCGCCCAGCACATAGTCTTTGACCGAGCCGGCATTCGCGCGCGCCGGACCACTCAGGCCCGCTGCCACCATGCCCCCCACTGTGCCGGGAGAAGACTTGTCGCTAGCAAAATGCGGTGGTTCGAAGGGCAGGCATTGGTTTTTCTCGCGCAATGCGGCCTCTAGGTCGGCCAACGGCGTACCCGCCCGCACCGTGACGACGAGCTCGCTGGGCTCATAACTAGTGATGCCGTTCAGCAACGACGTGTCCAGGATGTCGCCCTTCAAGTCCGCACCAAAAAAGTCTTTCGTGCCGCCGCCGCGCACGCGCAGCAGCCGATGCTCGGTTTGCGCCAGGGTTCGCGCATAGCGAATACGATCGGTAATGGCGTCCATCGCTGCGGTAGATCTCAACATAGGCCCATGTTAAAGGTGGCTATGGGCCTTGCCCGTGAATTTTTTGAACACCCTCTGGTTGAAAACTTGGGTGCCGCCAGGGAAACCAGGCCATGAGGCCAGGGTTTAGGAATCATTGGGCCGCATAGAAACCGACGCCCAAGCCAGCGATGTCCACCCGCATCCAAAACACGCAACCGGAGTCAGGGTACAAGGCCAGCTCCGCGGGGCTGCGGCCGTGGCGCGCGGTAGTAACAAACAGGGTTTTGAGGTCCTCGCCACCAAAACACGGCATGGTCGGACATTGCGCTGGGACCGCGTACTGGGCCAGCAGGTTGCCGTTGGGGGCAAATTGGCACACGCGTGCGCCCTCAAACATTGATACCCAGTAGTTTCCCGCCAAGTCGACCGCGGCGCCGTCGGGGCGACCTTGGTAGCTGGCGTCTTGAAAGGTCCAGCCTGCGGGCTTGGGCGCAAACTGTAAAAACGTGCGCTGCGCGCCCAGAACATTGGCATCGAGCGCAAAGTCCCAGGCATGCACGATGTGGTGCGGCGTGTCGGCCCAATAGACGGTGCGGTTGTCCGGCGCCCAAGCCAGGCCGTTGCCCGTGAGCGCATCCCCCGCTTGGCGCTGGACTAGAGCAACGCCGCTCTGGCGGGCGTCGACGCTGAACAAAGCGGCGGCGTGGCTGGCTTTGGGCTCGTCGATCGTGCCGACCCAAAAGCGCCCCAGCGCATCACATTTGCCGTCGTTTGCGCGTACCGTGGCCGGGTCATACGGCAGAACCGCCACCGGCTCCAGCGGGCCGCCCCAGGTGCGAGCGCGAAAAACCCCGTGCCTCAAGGCCACCACCAGGCCACCACCTAGAGCGGGCGCAATGCAACCCGGCTCGCTGGGCATGTCCCAAGCCTGCAACGCGCCTCCGTCGGCCTGGGCGCGCAGGATTTTTTTGCCTGGAATATCGACCCAGTAAAGCAACTGCTCCTGCGGGTGCCAAAAGGGCGACTCGCCCAACTCGTAGGGTGTGGGGTGCAGCGTTTGCCAGGCGGGGCGTTGGATCATGGTCGGAGGCCTTCGGATCAGCGGGGGGGAAAGTCAATGCCGGATTGTGGCGTGTGTCCGAGTGTCCCAAAAACGAAAACGCCCGGCAAAACCGAAGTCGTGCCGGGCGTCTGGGCGGGGGCGTGGCCCCGAGCCCGGTGCGCAATTAGCGGTTGTACGCCGTCTCGCCGTGCGAGCTGATGTCCAAACCTTCGCGCTCGTCTTCTTCGCTGACGCGCAGTCCGATCACCATGTCGACCAATTTGAATGCGACGATGGAAACTACACCCGACCAGACCACGGTCGTCAACACGGCTTTGGTCTGGATCCAGACCTGGGCGGCGATCGAGTAGTCGGCGCTTGTCACCATGGTGGCAGTCACCCAGTCGGCCACATAGCCGGGTCCGCCCAGGGCCGGCGAGTTGAACACGCCCGTCAGGATCGCACCCAAAATGCCGCATACGCCGTGCACGCCAAACACGTCTAGCGTGTCGTCCGCACCGAGCAGTTTCTTCAAACCATTCACGCCCCACAGGCCGGCAAAACCCGACAGGAAGCCGATGACCAGAGCGCCGCCAATGCCTACGTTGCCGCAAGCCGGTGTGATGGCCACCAGGCCAGCTACTGCGCCCGAAGCCGCGCCGAGCATGGAGGCTTTGCCCCGCATCAGCGTCTCACCCACACACCACGCCAGCACGGCCGCAGCGGTGGCACCAAAGGTATTGATAAAGGCCAGCGCGGCGAAACCATTGGCTTCCAAGGCGGAGCCGGCATTGAAACCGAACCAGCCCACCCACAAGAGCGAGGCGCCGACCATGGTCAATGTCAGGCTGTGAGGCGCCATCGATTCTTTTCCGTAGCCAATGCGCTTGCCCACCATGTAGGCACCGACCAAACCGGCCACAGCTGCGTTGATGTGCACCACGGTGCCTCCGGCAAAGTCCAGCGCGCCCGACTGCCACAGGTAACCCGCTTTGGCGTTCATGGCGTCGACCACTTCCTTGCCGGTGTACGCGTCAGGTCCCATCCAGAACCAAACCATGTGCGCAATCGGGGCGTAGCTAAAGGTAAACCACAGCACCATAAATGCCAGTACGGCCGAGAACTTCATGCGTTCGGCAAAGGAGCCGACGATCAGGGCGCACGTGATACCGGCAAACGTTGCTTGGAATGCGGCAAACACGATTTCGGGCAAAACTACGCCCTTGCTGAAGGTCGCGGCATTGGCAAAAGTACCCGCTGCGTTGTCCCAAATGCCCTTCATAAATAAGCGGTCCCAGCCACCAAAGAATGCTCCGCCCTCGGTGAACGTGAGGCTATAGCCGTAGATGAACCACAGCACCACGACCATCGAGAAGGTGACCATGACCTGCATCAGTACCGACAGCATGTTCTTGCTACGCACCAAGCCGCCGTAAAACAGCGCCAGGCCCGGCACCGTCATCAAAATCACCAGAAGCGTGGAGACCATCATCCAGGCGGTGTCGCCCTTGTTCGGCACGGCCGCAGGCGCGGCTGCTTCAGCAGCAGGCGCAGCTTCGGTGGTGGCCGGTGCGGCCGCCGAAGCGCTGGCTTCCGTAGCCGCGGCAACAGGAGCCTCTGCTTCTGCCAGCGCAAATGTGCCTGCGCTGAGCAATCCCAGACCCAACGCGAGGGAGAGAAGTAGTTTTTTCATCATGAGTTCCTTTCTGTTCGGGCTTTACAGCGCTTCTTTGCCGGTTTCACCCGTACGGATACGTACCACCTGCTCCAGGTCGTACACAAAAATTTTGCCGTCGCCGATTTTTCCGGTACGCGCAGCGCCTTCGATGGCTTCAATCACGCTGTCCAGTAGCGCAGAGTCGATGGCCGCTTCGATCTTGACCTTAGGCAAGAAATCGACCACATATTCAGCACCGCGGTACAGCTCGGTATGGCCTTTTTGGCGGCCAAAACCTTTAACCTCCGTAACCGTAATGCCCTGAACGCCAATGCCAGACAAGGCTTCACGCACCTCGTCGAGCTTGAACGGTTTAATGATGGCCGTAACTAACTTCATGGGTTCACCTCAACTTCAAAAGATTGGTTTGCAGGCACACCGGATTACTGCGCTGCCTCTCCGCAGGGACGGGAGATAGGCTGACCTAGCAGAAGCCGTGCCAAGCTCCCTCACTAAATTTTCACCACCAACCAGTACGCAACCCCTTTTCAACGTGGGGAAATTCGGTTATCGTAGCTGTATATAAATACAGCTTGCACACAAAAAGTGCGGCGCCGGGCGTTGAAATGGGCATTCACGCACCGTTTCAGGGAGTTTTTTATGAGTCTGTCTTTGGTTCAAAGCCGCGTCTTGCTGGGGCTTGACGCCTTGCAAGTCACTGTTGAAGTTCATATGGCCAACGGTCTGCCCAGTTTTACGCTGGTGGGCCTGGCTGATGTCGAGGTAAAAGAGGCGCGCGAGCGGGTGCGCTGCGCAATCCAAAACTCCGGGCTGGAGTTTGCCCACAACAAACGCATCACCGTCAATCTGGCGCCGGCCGACCTTCCCAAAGACTCGGGGCGCCTGGATCTGCCCATTGCCCTGGGCATTTTGGCTGCCAGTGGGCAGATTGACGGCGCGCGCCTGGCCGATTACGAATTTGCCGGTGAACTGTCGCTCTCGGGCGCGCTGCGCCCGGTGCGCGGTGCCTTGGCCATGGCGCTGGCCCTGCACACGGCGCAGGTCAACAAGCGCTTGGTTTTACCCCCGGGCAGTGCGGAAGAGGCGGCCTTGGTTCCGGGCACCCAGGTCTACCGCGCGGCGCATCTGCTGGACGTGGTGCGCCAATTCGCCCCGGACGGGGCTCGGGCGCCTGAGCCAGGCACGGCGGATAACGAGGGCTGGGCGCGGGTGTTCCCGGCGCCGGTCCTGGAGGGCACTGCACTGGCAGACCTGTCCGATGTCAAGGGCCAGATCGCCGCCAAGCGGGCCTTGGAAATTGCCGCAGCCGGCGGCCACAGTCTGCTACTGGTCGGGCCTCCGGGCTCAGGTAAGTCCATGCTGGCGCAGCGTTTTGCCGGTTTGCTGCCGCCCATGGACACCGACGAGGCGCTCCAAAGTGCGGCCATTGGCAGCCTGAGCGGGCGCTTTGACATCCGGCGCTGGGGCCAGCGCCCCACCTGCAGTCCGCACCATTCGGCGAGTGCGGTGGCCTTGGTCGGTGGTGGCTCGCCGCCGCGCCCCGGCGAAATTTCATTGGCGCACCACGGCGTCCTGTTTTTGGACGAGTTGCCCGAGTTTCCCCGACATGCCCTGGAGGCCCTGCGCGAGCCACTTGAAACCGGCACCATCACCATTTCCCGCGCGGCACGCAGGGCGGAGTTTCCAGCGCGCTTTCAGCTCATCGCCGCCATGAACCCCTGCCCGTGTGGTTACCTGGGCGCCACTTCGCGCACCTGCCGCTGCACGCCCGACCAGATCAGCCGTTACCAGGGCAAGCTCAGTGGCCCCTTGATGGACCGCATCGACCTGCATGTGGAGGTGCCGTCCCTGCCCGCGCACGAGCTGCTCGGCGCTGCGGCAGGCGAGTCCACGCAGAGCATTCGCGCACGCTGCACCCAAGCCCATGCACTTGCCAACGCACGTCAGGGCAAGTCCAACCACGCGCTCACCGGCGGTGACATCGACCTGCACACCCGCCTAGATCCCACCGCCGCCAAGTTCTTGCAGAGCGCGGCGGCTCAACTGGGCTGGTCGGCGCGTGGCACGCACCGCACCCTGAAGATCGCCCGCACGATTGCCGACCTCGCCGACTCCCACACCGTCGCCCTGGCCCATGTGGCTGAAGCCATGCAATACCGGCGGGCGTTGAAGAACGCCTGAACAGGGGCGCAGGGCGCAGGCTTTAAGAAGGACAATAGGCGGCTTGGCACATCTACTTTGGCCACATCTGAACCCATCCCTTGTGTCCTACCCCCACATACTCCAAGAAATCTTTGGCTACGAGCGCTTTCGTGGCCCCCAGCAAGACATCATCGAGCACGTCGGCGGCGGCGGTGACGCCTTGGTGCTCATGCCCACGGGCGGCGGCAAGTCACTCTGCTACCAAATACCGGCAATCGCCCGCCAGCGCGCAGGACACGGCGCAACCATCGTCATCTCGCCGCTGATTGCCCTGATGCACGACCAGGTGGGCGCGCTGCACGAGGCCGGGGTCAGCGCCGCCTTTTTAAACTCCACGCTTTCCGGCGAAGAGGCCTACCAAGTCGAGCAACAACTGCTGCGTGGCGAAATCACCCTTTTGTACGCCGCACCCGAGCGGGTCACCACCCCACGCTTTCTGGCGCAGCTCGACACCTTGTTTGAGCGCGGCGGGCTCAGCCTGTTTGCTATCGACGAGGCGCATTGCGTAAGCCAATGGGGCCACGACTTCCGCCCCGAGTACCGGGCGCTGACCGTTTTGCATGAGCGCTACGTGGGCGTACCGCGGATGGCGCTCACCGCGACGGCCGACGACCTGACGCGCGCCGACATCCTGGAGCGTCTGCAACTGCAAGACGCGCGCGCCTTTGTCAGCAGCTTTGATCGTCCCAACATCCGTTACACGATTGTGGAAAAGCGCGAGGCCACGGCGCAGCTGCTGCGCTTTATCGAGCGTGAACACGAAGGCGATGCGGGCATCGTCTACTGCCAGTCGCGCAAAAAGGTCGAAGACATTGCCCAAACCCTGTGCGAGGCCGGTATTGACGCGCTGCCGTACCACGCCGGGCTGGACAGCAAACTGCGCCAATCCCACCAGGACCGGTTTTTGCGCGAAGAAGGCGTGGTGATGGTGGCCACGATTGCCTTTGGCATGGGAATCGACAAACCTGATGTGCGCTTCGTAGCCCACTTGGACATGCCCAAAAACATTGAAGGCTACTACCAGGAAACCGGCCGCGCCGGGCGCGACGGCCTGAGTGCCGAAGCCTGGATGTGCTACGGCTTGAACGACGTGGTCAACCAGCGCCGCATGATCGACGAGGGGCCGGCCGAAGAAGAATTCAAGCAACTGATGCGCGGCAAGCTCGAAGCCCTGCTGGGCTTAGCCGAGGCCATCGACTGTCGGCGCACCCGTTTGCTGGCCTATTTTGGGGAGGCTAGCCAGCCCTGCGGCAACTGCGACAACTGCCTGCACCCGCCCGCCGTCTGGGACGGCACCCAGGCGGCGCAAATGCTGCTGTCGACCATTTACCGCATCCACAAGCTCAGCGGCATCAGCTTTGGCGCGGGCCAATTGCTGGACATCGTACGCGGCAAAAAGACCGAAAAAGTGGCCCAACACGGCCATGAGCGTCTCAGTACCTTCGGCGTGGGCGCCACTTTGAGCGAGCTGCAACTGCGCGGCGTGCTGCGCCAGTTGCTGGCCATGGGCGCCGTGATGGTCGATGTGCAAGCCTTCAACACACTGGTACTTACCGAGAAGTCGCGCGCCATTCTCAAGGGTGAAATGCAAGTGCGCTTGCGTGAATCGGTATCGCTGCCCAAGGCGCCCAAAGGCAAAGCCATGGGAACACGCAGCAGCGTCAAAGCGCCTATCGAACTCGACGGCCTGGCTTTGCAGCGCTACGCCGAACTCAAAGCCTGGCGCGCCGAAGTGGCGAGGGAGCACAACTTACCCGCTTACGTGATTTTTCATGATGCAACGCTGGCTGCAATTGCCCAGCGTGCGCCGCAGTCGCTGGTCGATTTGCAAGGCATCAGCGGCATGGGCGCCAAGAAGTTGGAGGCCTATGCGCAGGAGGTGCTGCGGGTGGTGGCGCTCGCGGTCTAAACCGAAGTGGGTGCCCCTGGGACGAAAAAATGCCCCGCCTTTACAGAGTGCGGGGCACGCGAGGGCCACTTGGGCGCCTTTACCTGCCAGAAAAGTTATTTTCGTAAGCCATTGCCGCACCACTGAGGGTGTTTTGTAGCCGCTCCATCGCACGTTGGTGGCGAGCGCCGCAGCCGGCGTCGGCGCTGTGTTGCCGGTGGTGTTGCATGAGCGCCTGCAGCTTGGTACGGCACACATCCAAGGCACCTGCAAAGTTGAGCGCAATATAGGCCGAATGGTCAGCCCGCGTCTGGCGGTATTCGTCGGACCAGTAGCTGAAAAGTTGCCATTTATAGGTGCCCTTTTCAGGCATTTCTATCGGGGGTTTTCGCATATACGCCATCGTTAGGGACCATTTGGGGTGGGCTTGGTACAAATTTTTGAACTTTTGTGCAACCAGCCCGCATTTCATCTCAGTCACCAGGGTAATCACCTATTCAATGTCACCCGGTGTACCTATCACGCGCGACCGCTTGCATCGGTTGACAGCGTCAACGGACTTTTTTGCAGCCGCCGGAATCCAAAGTTGTAGACAGGGGAAACCGGCTTCCAAGGGGCTGCAAACTACCACTGAGCGGAGCTAGCGGGGCTGCTTGGGACGCCGTGCAGGTAAACTTCTTTCTTTTGCGGTCAGAGTTTGACTGCGCTTGCTTCTGAAAGATCTGCCATGTCCGCTCCACACGCTGAACTCCAACAAGATGAACATGCCACCGTTGATGTGGTCGAAGAAATTGTCCCCATGATGCCCATTGTTTTGCCCATCGCTGGCGCGGTATTGATGTTTTTACTGGCCTTTATCGCTGTCAGCATGGCGTAACGGCCGCAAGCGCGGGGGGTTGCGGCTTACTCCCGAAGCGCTAACATGGTTTCCCGCCTCACACTTGGGGCTGTATAGGAGCTAGTGTCCATGTCCCGCTTGTCATTGGCCGTTTGGCCACACACTTTTTTGCTCACCCTGCTGCTGGGGTTTCACGCAGCGGGCTATGGCGCTACGACTGCCGTGGCGGGGGCTGATGCGGCCGGCGCTGAATGCCCCGGTCTGCTACAAAAGACGTTCAAGCGGCTGCAAGACGATGCACCTCAAAACCTCTGCCAGTACGCGGGCAAAGTGTTGCTGGTGGTCAATACGGCGAGTTATTGCGGCTTCACGGTGCAGTACGAGGGCCTGGAGAAGTTGTACGCCACCTACGGCGACCAAGGCCTGGTGGTGCTGGGCTTCCCCTCCAATGACTTCGGCCAACAAGAACCGGGAAAAGGCAAGGAAATTGCCGATTTTTGCTTCAATACCTACGGTGTGAAATTCCCCATGTTTGAGAAGTCGTCCGTCAGTGGCAAGGCTGCAAACCCTTTGTTCTCCGATTTGGCAAAAGCGGGCGCAGGCGTTCCGCGCTGGAATTTTTACAAGTACCTCGTCGGGCGCGACGGCAAGCTCATTGACAGCTATTCCAGCATGACCAAACCCGATAGCGGCGCGCTGGTCGGCGACATCAAAAAAGCGCTCGCTCAGCGCTGACCCCGTTTCAAAAAGGGGGCGTCCCTCGGGTGACGCGCGCTTGTTACATTATGCAAGTTATGCATAACTTTTGGCTGTAATCCGTCGGTAACTCGGGGACCGCTTCTTAAAATCGGCGGTTCCCCCCGCGTACACGCCTTACGAACGCCAGTGAACGCGGTCCCAGCCGTTTTCTCAAAGCCCTGCTGCCACAGCGCGCTGGTTTTTGAAAAAACGGATTTTTAAACTTAGGAGCTACCGATGAACGCACCCGTGATACAGGGACTAGGCCTCAAGGCCCCAGACTTCGTGAAGCACCCCCGTCTGATTGCCTGGGTGGCCGATATGGCAGCGCTGTGCAAACCCGCCGCCATCCACTGGTGCGACGGCTCGCAAGAGGAGTACCAGGCGCTGTGCCAGCAACTCGTGGACGCCGGCACCTTCACCAGGCTTAACCCGGCCAAACGCCCCAACAGCTTTTTGGCCTGCTCAGACCCGAGCGACGTCGCCCGCGTAGAAGACCGCACCTATATTTGCAGCGCCCTGAAAGAAAACGCCGGCCCCACTAACAACTGGATGGAGCCCAGTGAGATGCGCGCCACGCTGAGGCCCTTGTTTGATGGCTGCATGGTCGGGCGCACCATGTATGTGGTGCCCTTTTCGATGGGCCCTTTGGGCTCGCACATCGCCCACATCGGCATCGAGATCAGCGACAGCGCCTACGTGGCGGTCAACCAGCGCATCATGACCCGCATGGGCCGCGCGGTATATGACGTGCTAGGCGCGGACGGCGCCTTTGTACCTTGCATGCACACCGTGGGCGCGCCGCTGGCGGCAGGCCAGGCCGACGTGAAATGGCCTTGCAACAAGACCAAGTACATCGTGCACTTTCCGGAAACCCGTGAAATCTGGTCGTACGGTTCGGGCTACGGGGGCAACGCTTTGTTGGGCAAGAAATGCTTTGCGCTGCGCATCGCATCGACCATGGGGCGTGCAGACTCGCAGGGGCCCTCCGGTAGCCCAGGCTGGCTGGCCGAGCACATGCTGATTTTGGGCGTGACCAATCCGCAAGGTAAAAAGTACCACGTAGCCGCCGCCTTCCCCAGCGCGTGTGGCAAAACCAACTTTTCGATGCTGGTGCCGCCCCAGGGCTTTGACGGCTGGAAAGTGACCACAATTGGCGACGACATTGCCTGGATCAAACCGCACGCCGACGGCAAGATGTACGCCATCAACCCGGAAGCCGGCTACTTTGGCGTGGCTCCCGGCACCAACTACCACACCAACCCCAACTGCATGGCCAGCCTGGGCCACGATGTGATCTTCACCAACGTGGCGCTCACCGACGATGGCGACGTCTGGTGGGAGGGCATGGAAAAAGACACGGGCAGCACGCCGGA
>Ga0214919_10006242_pt1 | contig 16462 bp, 16 predicted proteins | sample LL1503_MetaG_FD_177994 | JGI IMG/M metagenome (GOLD analysis project Ga0214919, IMG submission 177994) | Freshwater microbial communities from Lake Lanier, Atlanta, Georgia, United States - LL-1503 | ecosystem: Environmental > Aquatic > Freshwater > Lake | place: USA: Georgia | collected... | reverse complement strand
TCACAAGCACCAACATCAACACCACCACCAACATCAACACCACCACCACCAACATCAACACCACCACCAACATCAACACCACCAACATCAACACCACCACCAACATCAACACCACCACCAACATCAACATCACCACCACCATCAACACCAACACAAGTAAAAAAAAATGGTCTTCAAAATTTAGGATATACATGTTATGCTAATTCAGCATTTCAATTATTATCTAATATGAGTGATTTAATTTATCCAATTTTAAATGATTGTGAAAATATAAAAGAAGATATTAAAAAAAAATATAAAAATTTTGAAAATATACTAAATTATATATATAATAAACATACTATTTCACAAAAAATAGTTGAAGATGAAATTATTAAATGTTTAAAATATGCCGACTTTTCTATAGATGATCAAAATGACCCTGATGGATTAATATTTTATATACTTGATTTATTAAATATAAAATTAATAGAAACAACACAAATAAAAAAATGTCTTGATAATGATATTAAATTTGAAAAAATATTAGATATTAAACAAGAACATAGTATTAGAATTCATCACGAATCATTTAAATTTAATATTCAAGATAGTATTAATAATTTTTTAGTTAAAACTGAAATGTCAGAAAATTGGATGATAGATGAACATGATAAAGATATTATATTTAATTGTAAAAAATATTCTGATAAAACTAAATATTGTAAATTATTAAGCAATAAATATTTAATTTTAAATTTAAATAGATTTAAATATGAGAAAGGAAAAGGTATAAAAATAATTGATTCTATTTTACCAAATTATAATATTTCTTTTGATAATATAAAATTTAAATTAAAATGTTGTATAGTACATATAGGAGATAATATTAATGAAGGTCATTATTATTTATATACATTTAAAAAACCAACAAATAGTTTAGAAATTGAAACTGATTATATATATAATGATAAATTAGTAAAAGAAATTAAAATTACTGATGATATTAAAACAGAAATATGTGAGAATGGTTATATATATCTTTATGAAATAGATGATGAATTACCAATAAAATATTATGAAACAGATATTAAACACAATGGAAACATATTTGCATTATCAGATATTCATGGTGATTTTCATGCATTTTTAATTTCTCTTAGAGATTGTGCTAAAGTTATTCAAAAAGACAAAATAGATGATCCACATAATACAAAATCATATATAGAAACACAATTAAATATAGATATATCAATAAATGATGATGGATATGATGATTTATTAGGTTATACCTGGATAGGTAATAATTCATATATTGTTATTTGTGGTGATATTATTGATCCTCTTAGAACATTATTAAAGAATAGTGCCTGTATGAAGAATAAAGAAGATTATTGTTCAGAATATCCACAAATTGAAATTAAAATACTTAGATTTATAAATGCATTAAACATCAAAGCTAAAGAACAAAACGGAAAAATATTTAAATTATTAGGTAATCATGAATTAAATAATATTATTAAACCAGAATCATTATCGCAATATATGTATCCTAAAGATAAGAAATTAATAAATTATTATAGAAATAATAAAAGAATTGATACTTTTACTGTGGGTAATGAAGGTTTTAAATTATTATTTCAAGATGGTTGTGGTTTAATATTAAAAATTAATAATACAATATTTGTTCATGGAGGTATAGATAAAAATAGAAATTTTAATGAAGTTAAAACTATAAATGAATGGATTAATAATCCTAATAATCAAAATGAATCTGATAATAATTATTGGAATCAACTTTTATATATCAAGTATGCATCTGGTTCTTTTGAAATGGAAAATGGTACATTTAAAAGAAATTAAAAAAAAAAAGAAAAAAAAAAAAAAAATCCAGATACCATTTTATGGACTAGAGAAGCTAGTTCTATTGATAAAATTGATGTGAATTTTGATAATAAAGAATTTTGTACTAAAACCTTTTTAACAAATTTTTCAAAATTTATGGGAAATTATAATATTGAAAAATTAAAATTAGTAGTTGGTCATTGTCCTCAATATGAATCAACAATTTGGAATAAAAAAAATATTACTATGAGTAAATTACATACTTCTGATTCTATATCTTTAACTTATTCAAATGAAGAATTACATAAAGGTCAAGCTGACAATACAGACTTTGGTAAAATATTTGGTATAACAATGCAATGTGAAAAACCAAACAAAAATGATTTTTATATTTATCAAATAGATATTGGAAGTTCTAGAGGGTTTGATAATAATATTGAAGATATTATAATAAATGATAAAGATTTAATAGAAAAAGAAAATAAATATTTATTTTCAAAAACACCTCAAATATTACATATTGATAATAATGATAAAGTATTTATTATTAAATCAAAAATTGGAAATACAAGAAAACAATTACCAAGACCTAATTATGAAAAATTGATCAATGCAAGTCCAGATTACAAAGATTTAAAATTAGATGAAGAACGCTATGCTAAAAAATATTTAAAATATAAACAAAAATATTTAAAATTAAAAAACATAATTTAATACGTTTAAAGATATTTTACTTTTTATTTAATAAATGAAAATTAAAATTGTATATTTTGCATATCTGTTTCCAAATAAATGGCAAGAAATTGTAGAAGAACAATTAAATAGTTTAATAAATACTAATTTATACAATGAAGCCATTAATATTTATATGTCTGTAATTTCAGATGATATTGAATTAGATAAATTAAAAATATTTTTATCTAAAAAATATTCAAAAATAGAAATTAAAAATCATTTTAAGGATAACCTATATGAATATCCTGGTTTAAAAACAATATATCAAATTGCTGATGATGATGATGATACAATTTTATTATATTTTCATTCAAAAGGAATGACTTCAAATCAACATGAAACAAGACAATATTTATTTAAATATACAATTGAAAATTATGATAATTATATTAAAGAATTTAAATATAACAAACATTTAGAAGTTGCTGGTGCAATTCCTCATGAAAATGGTTTTATATTTTTTAATTTTTTTTGGGTACGATCATCTTATGTAAGAAATTATTGTAACCGACCTGAAATATCTGACAATAGATATATTTGGGAAGTATGGATTGGTAATGAATTTAGTAGAAAAAAAGAAATAGTAACATATAGTCCAATAATTAAATATGATACAGTTAAGCATCATCATGAAGTATGGCATATTCATGATAAAATGATAAAAAACCATTATTGTCATTTATTAAAATTAGATGAATCAAAAAATAGTAATATATTAGATAAACCAAAACCAGTACGTATTGATACTAACTTGCCACCAAAACCAGTATGTATTGATACTAACTTGCCACCAAAACCAGTACGTATTGATACTAACTTGCTACCAAAACCAGTATGTATTGATACTAACTTGCCACCAAAACCAGTACGTATTGATACTAACTTGCCACCAAAACCAGTACGTATTGATACTAACTTGCCACCAAAACCAGAAAATATTATATCTAAACAATTACCAGTTGAATCTGTTGTTGAATCAGAAAATAATAATAAAAAAATAACTTTTGAAATAGATACTGAATTATATAAAATTAAAGATATAAATCCATATACAGTTTTTGAAAGACTAAAAAATAAAGATCATATTGTAGTTGAATTAGGTGCTCAAGTTGGTTTAAATACTTATATGTTAAGTAAAAGATTTAAAAAAATTGTTGTTGTAGAAAATAATAAAACTAATTTAGAAAGATTAGAATCAAATATTAGAAATTATTGTCATAAAAATATAAATATTAATAAAAAAAATTTAGTTCAAATTAAATCTGATTTAAAAAATGATATTACAATAAAAGAATTATTATATAACAATATTCATAAATATTTTCAAAAAGTTAATTTAATTGTTTGTGATATGAAAGATTATAATAATAATATTATTGAAGATATTTTTCACTATTCTTTTCATTCAAAAATTAATATTTTAATTAAATTTTATAAAAATGTAAATGAATATAATTATTTATTTGATTATTTTAATTTTTCAAATATTGATGTAAATAAATGGATATTTTTTGAACCTAAAACAGATAAATTACAATTAGTAAAAAAAAATATTTCAATAGTTATTATTGGTTTTAATCAATATACATATATTAGTAAAATGGTAAAACAATTAGAACCATTAACAAATGATATTATTATAATTGATAATAAATCAGATTATAAACCTTTATTAAATTATTATGAATCTGAATATAATTATAGCTTATTAAAAATGGATAAAAATCATGGTCATAAAGTATATGAAACACCTTTTATTGTTAATTTATTAGGTAATATGTATATAATTACTGATCCTGATTTAAAATTTAATTCTAAATTACCAAAAAATTGTATTCAAGAAATGGTTAAAATATCAAATGATTATAAAGCTGGAAGAGTAGGATTTGCTTTATTAATAAACACTGATGATATTAGACCAGGATTATCATATGCTGGAATGCCATTAAAAGAATGGGAAGGAAGATTTTGGGTAAATAAAATTCAACATCCATCATTAGAATTATATAATGCACCTATTGATACAACATTTTGTTTATTAAATACAATACATAATATTAATGGATTATCAATTAGAGTTGCAGGTAATTATATTTGTAAACATTTACCATGGCATGAAAAATATTATTTAGAATTACTTGATGATGAATATGATTATTATTTATTAAATAATAAATCAACAAATTTTTGGATAGATAAAAATAAAAATAATAATCTTTCATCAAATGAAGAAAAATCTACAAAAATTCATATTGAAATTGATTCAGATGATGAAATTGATATTGATGATTGGATAATTAATAAAGTTAAAAATCAAAAAAATATAGCAATTAATATTGGATCAACAAATGTAAATAATTTAGCTAAAAATTTTAAATTTGTTATAAATATTAATAATGATATTGTTTCATTAAATGATAATATATTAAATTATTCAGATAAAATAGTAAATATTAAAAATAATAAAAATGAAATAACTTGGAAACAATTTATTTATAAACAAGAAATTAAACTTGATATATCATTTATATATTTAAATTATAATGGAGAAGAAGAAACTATTATAGAAGATTTACTTCATTATTCTTGGATTTCTAAATCAAATATTTATATTCATTTTAATTTAAATAATTGGAAAGATCAAAATTTAGACAGATTTAATTATTTATTTGAATTTTATAATATGTATATTAATAATGAATTAATTATAGATTATAAAAAATATATTATAAATAATATAGTTAAAATATTATTCGTACCTAATAAAAATTTATCAAAAGATATGTTTAAAAAAAATATGTCATGTATTATTATTGGTTTTAATCAACCAACATATATAAAAAAAATGGTAAAACAATTAGAAAAATATACAAATGATATTATTATTATTGATAATAATAGTACATTTGAACCCTTATTAAATTATTATGAAAATGATTATAAATATACATTATTAAAAATGAAATCAAATCTAGGTCATAAAGTTTATGAAAAATTATTTATAGAAAAAATAGTAGGTGATATATTTATATTAACAGATCCTGATTTGGAATTTAATAAAAATTTACCAGATAATTTTATAGAAAATATGATTAATATTTCTAATTATTATCAAGCTGAAAAAGTAGGTTTTGCTTTATTATATGATAGTCCTGATATTAGAAAAGATATTAAAGCTTTTGGTAAAACAATTAAAGAATGGGAGAAACAATATTGGACTTATAAATATTATTATCCAGGATTTGAAAATGACATATGGTCAGCAGCAATAGATACAACATTTTGTTTAATTAATAAACAAAACAAAGGAGGTCATTATAGAATAGCTAATAATTATTTATGTAAACATTTACCATGGCATGTTGGTTTTGAAAAAGAAATACCAAATGATGAATTTGAATATTATATGAAAAATAATGTTTCTACAAATTATTGGAAAAAATAAATATTATAATAATTATTTATAATATAATACTATATAATGGATTATAATATAGATTATAAAAAAAAAATTATATTTGTTATATGCGCATTAATAGTTTCAACAATTATAATATGTTATGATATTTATATTTATAATAAAAAATATGTACTTGCAGATAATCAAGTTATAATTGGATCTAAAATAGAATATGATTGTCAAGGTAAACATTATGTTAAATTTAAGTTGGGGAGTTCAACTTATAATAAAAAAATTTTTTGTTCTCAAAATAATCCAGATAATTATACATTATCATTATTTAATCCAAATATTTATAATATATTTCAAACTATTATTTTTTTAGTAGGCTTAATACTGGCAAGTTTACATATGTTATTCAATATAACAATGTCTGATCATACAATAGAAAAAATAAGTTATATAAGTAATATAAAGAATGATATGAATAATATAATTAGATGATAAAATTATTTTTTAAATATTGATACCAATAAATTAAAAAATATTAAAATAAAAAATGCAATTAAAATTAACAATATTGGACTTATAAATATTATTATCCTGGATTTGAAAATGATATATGGTCAGCAGCAATTGATACAATGTTTTGTTTAATTAATAAACAAAATAAAGGAGGTTGGAACGGACATTATAGAATAGCTAATAATTATTTATGTAAACATTTAATTTTGCATGTAGGTTTTGAAAAAGAAATACCAAATGATGAATTTGAATATTATACAAAAAATAATGTTTCAACAAATTATTGGAAAAAATAAATCTTTATTATTAATTTTCATCTTCATCTTCATCTTCATCTTTAGGTGGACGTATTTCTCTTTTGAAACCATGATGTATTCTTAGTTCTTCTATTTTTTCTAAATAAAATTTCTTTAAATATTCAGAGAGGTTTTTATTATACCATCGTTCATTTGGTTTTCGTGTAATATATTTTTCTAAGCTTTCTAAACTAAAACTAACATTATTTTCAATTAAAAATTTTATAGTTTTAAAAAAATCATCAGTGCCTTGACTTGAATAATCAACCATATCGAAAGCATATTCTAGTAATGTCATTTTTTCATCTTCTATTTCAAAACAAGTTTCTGTATTAGCACCTCTTTCAATTAAATATTTTATTATTTCAAATTTTTCATCTATATTAGATGAAATTGAATCAATAGTATGCATAATTGGTGTCCTTCCTGATTTATCTCTATGTTCTATATTAGCACCAATTTCAATTAAATATTTTACAATTGAAGGTCTTCCTTCATTAATAGCAATTATAAGGGCGGTACTACCTTCAATATTTGTATCTTCTATATTTGCACCTTTTTCAATTAAATATTTGATTATTTCTAAACTATTATATATAATTGCTATTTCTAACATTGAAATTAAACTATCAATATAAACCCTCTCTTGAAATTTAAAATTGACATTAGCACCATTATCAACTAAATATTTTACTAATTCTAAATTTTTTTTTTTAATAGATAATGCTAGTGGTGACTCATACTTATAAACATAATTTAAATTATCAAAATAATTTAAATTAATTACATCTTTAACTAATAATTTAACTAAATCAAAATTATTCTCTTCTATAGCTCTAAGAAGTTCTTTATTATTATTATTTGGATTAACACTACCACCTAATTGATTTTTAAGAATAAAATATTTATTTTTATATTTTAAATATTTTTCATAATACATTATATTATTTATTTAGAAATTATTTTACAAATTCAAGAAAAATTTTACACATTCAAGAATAATTTTACACTTTTTATTTATATTCTTATTGACTTTTTAATTCATAATTGATACTGAAATTAATAAATATTATAAAAATAATAATTATAATATTTTTTATAATATATTAATCTTATTTACTTTAATTATTACATAAGCTTATTATAAATAAGTGTAAAATTATTCTTGAATATGTAAAATTTTTCTTAAATTAATAATATAATAAATCTAGCAATAACACATTTAATACAAAACAAATCTAAAATATTTAAATATAACACGTCAAACAATACATGGATGGTGTAAAAAATATAATAATAATATTATAAATATGATACCAATTACTGATATTCAATTAAATAAAAATAATAAAATTAATAATTATTTATCAATAATTAATAATTATGTTGAATCTAATAGTGGATGCAGTTTAAATGATATACATTTAAATATAAAAAAAGAAATATCAAAAACATCAGTAATTAATATTTTAAAAAAATTAAATATAACTCATAAGAGAATTAATAATCATATTGTTTGTAAAGATCCTGATAAAATTATAGATGAACGTAAATTTTGTTGATAATTTAAATTTTGATATTGATGAATCTTCTTTTTGTGTTAATCAAACAGTAAATTACGGATACTCTAAAAAAGGTGTTGAAATTAATAAACATAATAAAGAAAAATATACATTATTAGCTGCAATTAGTAATACTAAAATAGTTAACTTTAAAATAATAAAAGAATCTGTTACTGCACCAATTTATTTAGATTTTATTAAAACTAACAATGAAAATTTTAAAAATAAAATATTAATATAAGATAATGCAAGAATACATCATGCATTAATAGTTAAAAACTATGCATCTTCTGAGAATATTAAATTGAAATTTAATCCTGCATATACTCCTGAATTTAATCTAATTGAACTCATGTTCAATAAATGTAAAATAGAATTTAAGAAATTAGATCATACTAATATAGTAAACAATATTAATGATACACTTAATAAAATAACATCAAATGATTGTCAACAATTTTATAATCATGTAAATACTATTTTAAATACTTATAAGACTAACAATATTTAAATCATTAAAGCCAATATAAAAATAATTATGCCTTATGGAATCTCTCGCAAATTTTTTTTGATTTTTTAGTGTAAAATTTTACACATTCAAAAAAAAATTTACATTATTTTATAGTAAGCTTATATAATAATTAAAATAAATAAGTTTAATATATTATAAAAAATATTATAATTATTATTTTTATAGTATTTATTAATTCTAGTGTCAATTATGAATTTAATAATGAATAAGAATAAAATTAAAAGTGTAAAATTTTTCTTGAATTTGTAAAATAATTCTTGAACTAATAATATTATTATTTACTTTATAATAATATCAATTTTTATATATGTGTTAAATCACGTCAGCTTATCTCAACACAAAATTTTGATGCGTTAGAAAACATAATATTATTATAATATAATATATGCCAATTGATGAATATAATATGACAGTTAGTAAATATGATGAAGTAATAAATATATATCAAAATGATAATTTAGAAAAAATCATTCTTGATTTTATGAATAAAGTAGTTATGCCAACAAATAAAATAGTAATTAATCACAAAACATATGATCAAATTATTGAAGATGAAAATTTAAAAGAAAATATCAAAAATACAGTGAATATATTAAGAAATGCTTTATCAGTTCTTGAATCACGAACTATAACAAATATTGGTGGAAAAGTTGCTCATTACATTATACCAGAAAAATATGATCCAGAATTAGGATTTAAGCCAAAATATTATCTTATTCAAGTTTGGCGTGGTTATAGTTAGAAGACCTGAGGATCAAATAAATAAACTGCGCTTAAATAAATATGTCATTTTTTATTTTTTGTAATAGCTTATTAAATTCTTTAGTCATTATCTTCATCATTATTAGTAATAACTGTAATTTTGTTATTATTATTTTATGATATTGATATATTATTAATTTAAGAAAAATTTTACATATTCAAGAATAATTTTACACTTATTTATAATAAGCTTATGTAATAATTAAAGTAAATAAGATTAATATATTATAAAAAATATTATAATTATTATTTTTATAATATTTATTAATTTCAGTATCAATTATTAATTAAAAAGTCAATAAGAATATAAATAAAAAGTGTAAAATTATTCTTGAATATGTAAAATTTTTCTTAAATTAATAATAGATGATATATTATTAATTTAAGAAAAATTTTACATTATTTTATTATTAGCTTATACAATAATTAAAATAAATAAGTTTAATATATTATAAAAAATATTATAATTATTATTTTTATAGTATTTATTAATTATAGCATCAATTATGAATTTAATAATGAATAAGAATATAAATAAAAAGTGTAAAATTATTCTTGAATGTGTAAAATAATTCTTGAACTAATAATATTATAAAAAATATTTCTGAAGATGGTTTAGATACTATTCAAAAAATTAAAAATTATACAGATAAAATAAATATAATATTTTTAGATAAAGTTATGCCAATAATAATTGGAATTGAAGTAGTTAAAATTATACGCAATATTCCATATAATAATTTAATATTTAGTTAAACTGGTGATGATATTAAATTATTTATTGATAATGGTGCTGACTATGTTATTATTAAACAAATGGATAATATAAAAATAGAATTAGTTAATAATTTTATAAAAAAATATAGAACTGAACACAAAATTATTAATTCCAAATTAGAATGGATATAATTAAAAAAATTACTTTCTATTCATAATATCTTGTTTTCATCATTAATTCTTCACGTATAATATCCATCCTAGATTTGAAATAATCATAATTATAATTTGGTAATTCTAAATAATACCAATTAATATTATTTATATTATTTATATTTTCCGATAAATCATACAAATTAATATTATTCAAATTTTGTTCCAAAATATCTATAGCATTTGAATTTAATAATGACATCTTAGAAAAACTATTTCAATATAATTTTACATAAAAAATTTTTCAATTTTTTAATTATACTTTTTCTAAAAGTCTAAAATATAAGATCAAGATCTTCAAGGTTAATAACATTTTCATCAATACACAACATTCTATTTATACGCGAAGGACTCCATGTTTTCATCATTAATTCTTCACGAATAATATCCATCTTTTTTTTAAGAAAACTATAATCCAATTCAAAAATATTTGGATTTGTATTTATATAAAACCAATCTACTTTATTTAAATTTTTTTTTAATAATTGTATTGCACTTGGATTTGCTGATAAAGTACACCAATTAATTTTATCTAAATTTTTTTTCAATAATTCTATTGCATTTGGATTAAATGATAAACACATCCAATTAATTTTATTTAAATTTTGTTCTAATATATGTATTGCATTTGAATTAAATGATAAACTATACCAATCTACTTTATCTAAATTTTTTTCTATTATATGTATTGCATTTGAATTAAATGATAAATATCTCCAATTAATTTTATTTAAATTATTTTCTAATATATGTATTGCATTTGGATTTGCAGATAAACCATCCCAATTTATTTTATCTAAATTATTTTCTAATAAATGTATTGCATTTGGATTTCTTGATAATCTAAATAAACATAAATTATCTAAATTATTTTTTAATATATGTATTGCATTTGGATTTTCTGATAATGTATACCAATTAATTTTATCTAAATTTTTTTCTATTATATGTATTGCATTTGGATTCATTGATAAAAAATACCAATCTACTTTATTTAAATTTTCTTCTAATATTGATATTGCATTTGGATTTTGTGATAACCCATCCCAATTAATTTTATTAATATTAATCCAATCTTGTAATTTATATAAAGACATTTTTATTAAAAAAAATTATTATTACATAAAATTTTTTTCAATTTTTACGTATATAAAAAATAATTTTTATTTATTATTAGTTTAGGAATTATTTTATAAATTCAAGAAAAATTTTACACATTTTTTATATTATTTTTTTCTAAAAATAATATAATGACATATTCACTAGATATAATAAATCTAGCAATAACACATTTAATACAAAACAAATCTAAAACAGAAATATCAAAATATCAAAATATTTAAATATAACACGTCAAACAATACATGGATGGTGTAAAAAATATAATAATAATATTATAAATATGATACCAATTACTGATATTTAATTAAATAAAAATAATAAAATTAATAATTATTTATCAATAATTAATAATTATGTTGAATCTAATAATGGATGCAGTTTAAATGATATACATTTAAATATAAAAAAAGAAATATCAAAAATATCAGTAATTAATATTTTAAAAAAATTAAATATAACTCATAAGAGAATTAATAATCATATTGTTTATAAAGATCCTGATAAAATTATAGATGAACGTAAATTGTTTGTTAATAATTTAAATTTTGATATTGATGAATCTTCTTTTTGTGTTAATCAAACAGTAAATTACGGATACTCTAAAAAGGTGTTGAAATTAATAAAGAAAAATATACATTATTAGCTGCAATTAGTAATACTAAAATAGTTAACTTTAAAATAATAAAAGAATCTGTTACTGCACCAATTTATTTAGATTTTATTAAAACTAACAATGAAAATTTAAAAAATAAAATATTAATACAAGATAATGCAAGAATACATCATGCATTAATAGTTAAAAACTATGCATCTTCTGAGAATATTAAATTGAAATATAATCCTGATTAATGATACACTTAATAAAATAACATCAAATGATTATCAAAAATTTTATAATCATGTAAATACTTATAAGACTAATAATATTTAAATCATTAATGCCACGTCAAAAATAATTATGCTTTATGGAATCTCTCGCAAATTTTTTTTGATTTTTAAAGATATGTTTATAATTAATAGTTAATTTAATTGTTTAACATAACCTTTAATTAAAATTTTTAAAATTAATAATTTTTTTATTAAATATTTTTAAAATATAATTTTATTTATTTAAATATTTAACAAAAAAAATTTGCGAGAGATTCCATATGAAGCGTATTTTTGTAAGTATAGTTATTTTATATTAAAATTGTTGATTTATTAATATGTCAAGTGATGCTAAATATAAATAAAAATTATAAAAATGTAAATGTTTGTCATATCTAAGTTGTATTCTTTTATATTTTTTAAATTTATTAAATGTATTAAATGTATTAAATGTATTAAATGTATTAAATGTATATTCAACTCCATTTCTACTTGTTAATATTATTAATTTAAGAAAAATTTTACACATTCAAGAATAATTTTACACTTTTTATTTATATTCTTATTGACTTTTTAATTCATAATTGATACTGAAAATAATAAATATTATAAAAATAATAATTATAATATTTTTTATAATATATTAATCTTATTTACTTTAATTATTACATAAGCTTATTATAAATAAGTGTAAAATTATTCTTGAATATGTAAAATTTTTCTTAAATTAATAATATATGAATTATTTTACATCAAAATTTATAAATAGCGCTAAAATTAAAAAATACTATAAAATAATAATTATAATATATTAATCTTATTTATTTTAATTATTATATAAACTTAATATAAATAAATGTAAATTTTTTCTTAAATTAATAATTTGTTTTTATTGACTTCAAAGTCCAAACATTTATTTATTTTTTTTATTGAGAAATCTCCAAAGATGTAAAATATAATATAAAAATAATATAAAAATAATTCCTAAACTAATAATATAATGAACAATTTACAAGATCTACATATTGTTACAGTTGTTACAGAATCAAATTATTATTTTCCTTATTTAGTAGAATCATGTAAAAAATATGGAAAAGAATTAACAGTATTAGGTTATGGTAAAAAATGGCAAGGTTTTACATGGAGATTTAAATTAATGTTAGAATATTTAGAAAACTTACCAGAATCAGATATTGTTTGTTTTATTGACGGTTATGACGTATTATGTTTACGAGATTTATCTGAATTAAAAGAAGAATTTATAAAAATAAGAAATCAAAATAAATGTAAAATAATAGTAGGTCATGATAAAATAGATTATTCTAATTTATATTATCTATATAATTATTATTGGAATTATTATTATTTTGGTCCTTGTACAAAAATAAATAATAATGATATATTTATAAATGCTGGTACATATATTGGTTATGTACATGATTTACTTTATATTCTTAAAAAATTATATAATAATACTGTTAAAAATTTTGATGATGATCAAGTATTATTAATAAATTACTGTAAAAAAAATACAAAAGAATTATATATTGATATTGATAATAAATTATTTTTAACAATTAATAAAATAAAATCTGAAATTGATGATTTAGTTATAATAGAAAATGATCAACTTATATATAATAATAATAGACCATTTTTTCTTCATGGTCCTGGTAAAACATTATTAAATAATATTTTAAAAAAACTTGGTTATCAAGATTATAAATTTGAAAAAAAAAATACTGATTCAGAAGCATTTAATAAAATGAGAAGAAAAAGATTTAAAAAAGAATTAAAAAATTTTTTAATTATATTTTTTTTATTTATAATAATATTAATTATATTTTATTATCTTTATAAAAATAAATATATTATCAATTAATATTTCTTTAAATTAAATAATAATAAATTTAAAGAAGTATAATTATTTAATTAATAAATGTCTGAAAATATTAAAATTTTAAAAAAAAGAGGTAGAAAACCAAAAAATAAATTACAAAATTCTACTACTATAGTAGAAGAATCTATTGATTCTGAAAAAGAAGTAATTATTGCTTATTTACCTATTAATATAAATGAAATTGATGAATATAATACTAATAATATATTTATAAAATCAGAAAATGAATTATCTAATAGTAATATAGAAGAAAATAATATACTAAAAGAAAAAATAGATACATTAAGTTTAAGTTGTGAATCAGAAAATAAAAGTTCAAATGGAATATATGTTAATAAAATAAATATTCATAATATTAATATAAATCAAGAAACAAAATGCTGGTGGTGTAAAAACAGTTTTAATACACCTAATGTTATATTACCTGAACAATATTTTAATGGTACATTTTATTGTATAGGTAATTTTTGTTCATATAATTGTACAAAAGCTTATAATATTGATATTAATGATATTAATATATGGAAAAGAGAATCTTTAATAAACTTGATGTATTATATGACTTATAATAGATTTAAAGAAATTGAACCTTCTCCATCTTGGTTAATTTTAAAAGAATTTGGTGGTTTTATGTCAATAAATGATTATCGTAAAAATTTTGAAACAAATAATAGCGAATATATTTTATTATATCCACCATTAATATCACGCCAAATGCAAATTGAAGAATCATATAAAAAAACAAATATTAATGGACCTATTAATAAACTTGATAAAATATTTTTTTCAGAAAATAATTATTCATTAAAAAGAAGTAAACCAGTTGAAACTTCACAATTAAATTTAGAAAAAACAATGGGCTTAAAAAGAAAATAAATTAAATTTGTTTAGCTAAATATTCTAATTTAAAATCAATATTATTACAATGATTTTTAATCATTTCAATTAATTCTTCATGATTAGTTTCAGTTGATGTATCATTTGATGATTCTAAAAGATAATTAGATGCTGAATCATATTTGATACTATATAACCAATTATTTTTACTTTCAACTAATTTTAACAAATTAATTGTATTATCAATATCTAGTTTAGTAATTAGACTAAATTTTGTTTGTAATTTATAATTTTTATAATTTATTAATTTATTAAATTCATTATAAATATTTTCATTATATATTTCTTTAATAATTTCTAAATTATTATTTACAGTTTCCAATAATGATTCATTAATATCTTCTTCACGTCTTATATTATCTATTTTATAAATAATATTTGACCAAAATTTATTTATATCAATATTAAATTGTCTACATATTTTTTTTACAATATTTATTAATACTTTATTATCATTAAATGATTTCATTAATTCTTTATGTAATTCAATTGGATCTTTTTTTTTATCAATAAAATTTAATGTTGATAATTGAACATAATTATTATCAATAATTTTTTCTATTCGCGCAATTGTTGGTTTATTTAATGGTACTTCTTTTTTCCAATCATATACTTTTTTTCTTCTTGTTGAATCTTCATAAGTCATCATACCATTAATATTTTCATATTCTAATAATGATGCTTCAATATGTGTATTATTATGTTTTGTAAAAACAACTAATACATTTTCAAATTGTTCAGGTAATTTATTTTCATAAAATGAGATATTTAATGAATCCATAGTATTAAATATAATTACTAGTTTAAATATATTATTCAATTTTTATATAAAAATTGAATAATATATTATATTATAATTGTATATATTTAATTTATCTATCATGGCTTTATTACCAATTGAATCTACACCATTAATATTAAATCTATATAATTATGATGGACAAATAATTATTTTGCGTAAAAATGAAAAATATTCATATTATAGAAATATTATTAATTTAAGAAAAATTTTACATATTCAAGAATAATTTTACACTTATTTATAATAAGCTTATGTAATAATTAAAGTAAATAAGATTAATATATTATAAAAAATATTATAATTATTAT
>Ga0214919_10006241_pt1 | contig 16462 bp, 19 predicted proteins | sample LL1503_MetaG_FD_177994 | JGI IMG/M metagenome (GOLD analysis project Ga0214919, IMG submission 177994) | Freshwater microbial communities from Lake Lanier, Atlanta, Georgia, United States - LL-1503 | ecosystem: Environmental > Aquatic > Freshwater > Lake | place: USA: Georgia | collected... | reverse complement strand
GCATCGGTAAAGAAGCCGCTCAAAGCCATAAACACCGTCGCCGCCAAGGCACCGCGTGACAAGAGCAGCACCGGGTCCCAGCGGCGCAAAGCCCAGGGGGTGAGCAAGGCACCTAGCAAGTAGCCGGCTGCATTGGCCGTGTTCATGGTGCCGGCCAGGGTGTAGCTCCAGGCCAGATCCTCGCGCATGGCCGGCAGCAGCAAGCCGTATGCAAAACGGGTAATGCCCAAAGATAGCGCAGCCCCTACCGACAAGGCCAATGCGAGGGCGACTAGGCGCCCTGGGGAAGCTTGCACATACACTCCAGAAAATTCACCACACGCCCCATTGTGAGGCCTGCTTGGCGACCACTCTATGCAAGCGCTTCGTCGGCGAGTGCCCCCTACATCCCATCAGAGAGCAGTCACTATGGCCCATTTATTTGAATCCCTACGCGTAGGCGCAATGACTTTGCCACACCGCTTGGTGATGGCACCTTTGACTCGCAACCGCGCGCCCGGCGCGCTGGCGCATGCCGGTATGGCGCGCTACTACGCGCAGCGCGCTGACCCCCACCAGGGCGCCGCACTGATCATCAGCGAAGCTACCGCCATCAGCCACCAAGCCCAAGGCTATGCGGATGTGCCTGGCATCTGGAGCGACGCCCAAGTACAGGCCTGGAAGCCCGTCACCGCAGCCGTGCATGCCGCAGGCGGACGCATCTTTATGCAGCTTTGGCACGTGGGGCGGGTGTCCCATATAGATTTGCAAGAACACGGCCAAGCGCCAGTCGCGCCCTCAGCCATTACCGCCAACACCAAGACCGTACTCATCAAAGAGGGCGTGCCCAAGTTTGTCGCCACCTCCATGCCCCGCGCCTTAGCCATCGAAGAAATACCCGGCATCGTGGACGACTACCGTCGCGCTGCGCGCAATGCCATAGCAGCAGGCTTTGACGGCGTAGAGCTGCACGCTGCCAATGGCTATTTGATCGACCAGTTTTTGCGCTCGGGAAGCAACCACCGGGACGATGCCTATGGCGGGCCAGTGCCCAACCGGGCACGCTTGCTGATCGAGGTGATGCAAGCATTGTGCGCAGAGGTCGGTGGCGCGCAGTGCGCCATACGCCTTGCGCCGGTCACGCCGGCGAATGACGCATTCGACCCCCAACCCAAGGCCTTGTTCACCCATGTGGTGCAAGCACTCGGACCCATGGGCCTTGCGTATTTGCATGTCATTGAAGGCTCGACGATTGCGGAGCGTGATTACCATCAGGGCGACGGTCCTTTTGATTACGCTGCCCTTCGCCAGGCCTACCGCGATGCGGGCGGGCAAGGCGCATGGATGGTAAACAATGGCTACGACCAAGCCCTGGCTGAAAAAGCATTAACCGAAGGTGCTGACCTCGTGTCTTTCGGGCGCTTGTTTATCGCCAACCCGGACCTCACCGAGCGCATGCGCCAAGGCGCCGCACTCAACGCCCCGGACCGCATGACTTTTTACGGCGGTGGCGACAAAGGCTATACCGACTACCCGACGCTTGCGCCTTAATAAAGGCTTGGCATAGAAAGCTTGCCCTTGCGATAAGCGCGCCGAGCAATCAGCAGCCAGTGCACACGGCCTTGCTACGCCATCTTAGGATCCAAACTTCAAGGCCCTTTCCAGCGCTTGAGTAACAAAGCATTGGCCATCACACTGACCGAGCTGAGCGCCATTGCGCCACCGGCCAGCACGGGATGTAAATAGCCTAAGGCTGCCAGCGGAATACCCGCTGCGTTGTAGAAAAAAGCCCAAAACAAGTTTTGCCGAATCTTGGCCACCGTTAAACGCGAGATGTCCAAAGCGGCGAGCACTAAGCGCGGGTCGCCACGCATCAAAGTGATACCTGCCGCTTGCATGGCCACATCGGTACCACCGCCGTCGGGATTGGACATGGCCATGCCCACATCGGCTGCGGCCAGCGCTGGCGCATCGTTCACGCCATCACCCACCATGGCCACGGTATGCGACTTGCCGGCATGGCCTGCGGTTTTCAAATCACGTATGCGCTGTGCTTTGTCGCCCGGCAAGACAGCGGCCAATACCTCGGTACTGCCCTCGCGGGCATCGAGCCCCAAGCGCGCCGCCATGGCCCGTGCAGCGCCCCAGTTATCGCCAGAAATCATGACCACTTGCAAGCCTTTGGCGCGCAAACCGGCAATGGCCTGCGCTGCCCCGGCTTTAGGCTCATCGTTAAAGCCCATGCAGGCTTGCACCTGCCAGCGGCCTTCTTGCAAACAAGCCAAAGCCGACACACTGCTGCCATGGGCTTGCAGCGCTCGCGCTTGTGCGCCGATAGCAGAGGTGTCTAGGGCCTCGCCACTTCCTTGCAGCTCCAGCATCCAGGGCCAGCTTCCTAGGGCATAGCTTTGACCATCGACTTTGCCAAAACTTCCTCGCCCGGGGACGGCCTGCACATCTTGCGGTGCGACCCAGTTGGCTCCCTGCGCCTTTGCATAGGCCAACACGGCGCGGGCCAGCGGATGTTCGCTGCCGCTCTGCAAACTGGCACATACGCGCATTAACTCGTGCTCAAGCAAACCGGGTAAGGGCAGCGAAGCACCGGCCAGGCCCGCAGACGGCGCATCTGCCACCACAAAACGCGTCAGCTTGGGCCTGCCCTCGGTCAGCGTCCCAGTTTTATCAAAAGCCACCACATCCACCCGGTGCGCCAACTCCAGCGCCTGCGCGTCTTTGATCAAGATGCCGTATCTTGCAGCGACACCGGTGCCGGCCATGATGGCCACCGGCGTGGCCAAGCCCAAAGCACAGGGGCAGGCAATCACCAAAACCGCCACCGCACGAATCAGCGCCACCTCGAGCGGCTGGCCCGCCCACATCCAGCCGATCAGGGTTGCCAGCGCTACCAGCATGACCACGGGTACAAATACGGCGCTAACCTGGTCCACCAATCGCTGTATCGGCGCTTTAGCCGCTTGCGCGTCTTCGACCAAGCGGATGATGTGCGACAGCACGGTTTGCGTACCCACTGCCGTCAGGCGGACCAACACCCGGCCATCCCCGTTGATACTGCCACCGTGGACGCGCGCGCCCACCTCTTTTATCACCGGCATCGATTCGCCGGTCAGCATGGACTCATCGGCCTGGGTCTGGCCCTCGCTCACCAAGCCATCGGCAGCAAAGCGCTCACCGGCTTTCACCACCACCACATCGCCTACCAGCAGCTCGGACACCGGGACATCGACTTCGCCATCCGGCCCCAACCAATGCGCGCGCGCCGGCCGCAAAGCGTGCAACGCGCGTATGGCTGAGGTGGTTTGCCGCTTAGCGCGCACTTCCAACCATTTCCCCAGCAGCACCAGCGTAATCACAAGCGCTGAGCCCTCAAAATACAAATGCACCATAGCGCCTTGCGGCGCCCGTAACCACAGCCAAACCGACAAAGCCCAACCCGCCGTGGTGCCCAGTGCAACCAGCAAATCCATATTGCCACTGCCCGCGCGCACCGCGTGCCAGGCGGCTCGGTAAAAGCGCGCACCGAGAATAATCTGGACGGGTGTGGCCAATACAAACTGCCAGACGGCGGGAAGCATCCAATGCCAACCCAACAACTCGCCCAACATCGGTAAGACCAGCGGGATAGACAAGGCAACGCCCCAGGCCACCGGGGCAAAACCCGCCCAGGCAGAAGGCTCGGGGGCATCAAGCGCGGCTTGCGAGTCCTTGGGCTCATAACCCGCATCACGCACCGCGCGGCGCACTAAGGCGTCCACCGGGGCATCGCTAACAGGGTTGGCAACGTAAGCCACGCGGGCTGATTCGGTGGCCAGGTTGACGCTGGCACTTTGTACGCCCGGGACGCGCAAAAGCGCTTTTTCTACCCGCGCGACGCAGGATGCACACGTCATCCCGCCAATGCCGATATCCAAAGACAACGGCGGTGCGCGATTTGTTTCAAGCATCGATGAGGCCCTTGTTTTGCGTCAAAAAAAGCCTAGCCCGTGCAAGGCACAATGCTAGGCAGCTACCACCATGTTTTGAAAGATGCACCATGAACTATGAATTTACCGTGACCGGAATGACCTGCGGCCATTGTGAAAAAGCGGTGACCAAAGCCATTCAAAAACAAGACCCCCAGGCCCTGGTACTGATCCAGCGGGATCAAAACCTGGTGCGAATCGAGTCCACCGAGCCACGTGAGACCTTGCGCCTAGCGATTGTCGAGGAAGGCTATGGGGTAGCGCATTGATGCGGATCAAGCACGGCCCCCTTGCAAAATGCACTTAGGGGACTGCGCAAAACCGCGCAACTTTACAAAGCCTTGCCATAGAGCAACATCGGGCACACACAAGCCGCGCACTATAGGCCCCTGCGAATTAGCATCCCGCTACTTCGGAACAATTCAAGGAACCCTGTCATGACAACCCGCACCACTTTATGGCTGACAGCTGCCGCGCTAACTTTAATGACCAGCTACGCCAGCGCCCAAAATAACCCCAGCAAAGAAGAACCCTCCAAACCCGGCATGCACGGCATGCACGACAAAAGTGGCGAGCACATGGGCATGCGCATGAAGCAGCACATGCAAAAGCTCAAGGCCGAGCTCAAACTAGCACCGGAACAAGAGCCCGCTTGGGCCGCATTGGCTAGCGCTTTGACGCCACCAACACGTCCGTCCCGGCCAGATCGTGCTGAAATGGAAAAACTCAGCATGCCTGAGCGCCTGGACAAAATGAAACAAATGATGGCCCAGCACCATGAGGCACGTGTGGCCGAGATGGACAAACACATAACGGCAGTGAAAACTTTTTATGCTGCCTTAACACCAGAGCAGAAAAAAACCTTTGATGCCAAAGCCATGCCCGGCTGGATGCACGGACCGCGTCACGATTGATGCGTGGAAACTAAAAAGCATTTTTGCAAACCCCGGCAAAGCCGGGTTTTTTTTATGCCAGCATTTTTTTCAGTGCGCCGCTGGCAATCAAAGCTTGCACATCCGTCGCACCACCGACTAGCTCGCCTTTGACAAAGACCATGGGAAAAGTAGGCCAACCCGTCCACATTTTGAGCGCGTTGCGCTCGCGCCAAGTATTGAAATAACTGCCGAATTCCAAATACCCATGTGCAATGCCAGCAGCATCTAAAGCAGCGCGTGCTTTTTTAGGCATGGGGTTAAGCGCCATGCCAACCACTAGTACGCTGTGCTTGGCGATGGCCGCCTCGACCTGGTCCACCATATGGCTATGGTGCTTAGCGACCGTCTCTCGGATGGATGGATGGATACGGGACTCGTCCAATACATGTCTAGGCATAGTGAAAACTCCGCTAAAGCCCGATTATGACTTTTGGCATGGTTAGGGCAACACTTGAACGCCTATGAGCCAACCATGGGCCCAAGCCACCAGCACCAACCACAGTGCAATACCTATCTCTAGGGTCAGAACCGTTGAGCTCCAATTTCCTGACGCATAAACCACTTGATTGCGCTTATCCCGCACCCTAGATGCTTTGAAAAGCAAAACACTCCAGAGCAAGATGCTTCCAAACAAAACCAGGTGCGCTAAGTTCCCGTTTGACAGTACATGTGCCAAGGCCCAGGTCTTTACGGACAAGACCATCGGATGGTGTAACTTTGCTTTGATCGCGTTACGCGGCACATAGGCCGCCGCCATCAAGACCATAGCGACCAAGGTCAAAAAATAGGCCACATATTTCATCGCTGGTGGTGGTGTCCACAACGGAATTGGTGCATCGCGTGCCATGCCAAAACCATAAATTAACATGGCAAGTCCCAAGGCAGAAACGAGGGAGTACAACATTTTGAAATAGGCAGGTCCTAAGTAGCTCAATAAGCGATCACGCACCCCATCGCCACCAATACGCAAGCCATGGATACCTAGAAACAAGAACAAACCCAGCACTAACAACCACATAGACAGCCTTTTAAGTTCAATGACCGCTTAAGCATACGCTGGCTCCAACCGAACTACAAGGCTGTGCATAAGACTGGAACAAGTAGCAACTTATCCACAGGGCCTCGCTCAAAGCGCATGTTATTCATCTTGAAGTGCTTTCAATCAAGCACTTCATACACATGCTATGCATGTATTTAAACCATTGATTTGTATAGTAAAAACCGTCTTTCTCAAAAAATTAGAGACACTCTATCTACTACTACTAATTTGAAATACAGATATAAAGACAATACAAAAGCCAGATATTCCGTGGACAAATACCGCAATGGCCTATGCCATGGCAGTGACAGCCTCTTAGCTAGTTTTCGTCAGGTAAAATTGATTTTTCGCTTTTACCTCTGTGCAGTTCACCATGCCGGTTCAACCAGATCTCGCTTTTTCTGCCAGTGACGCGCCAGCGTTTGAGCTCAAAAGTGCCCAGCTGACGCTGGTAGCTTTAATGATCAAAACCTCAGATTTGGCCAAGGTAGCGGCTGAACTCTTAAAAAAATTTGGCCCCAATGGCGAAAGCCCCGACTTTTTTGATACCGATGGCTTAGTTTTGGACTTTAGCCAAGCCGGCATAAGCCTTCCCCATCCGCAATGGAATTTGTTGCTCAATACGCTGACGCAATGTCGCTTGCTAGCCAGTGCGGCACGTGGTCTGGATGAAAGCAGTCTGGCTATCGCGAAAAAATCCGGTATTGCCGAGGCACCACCCGAAGTACGCCGCCCCGCAAGTGCCAAAACACATCCGGTGCCGGCACCTACACCAGCAACATCTGCTATTGCACCTAGCAAGGCCTCTAATCAGACGCCAAGTTCTGCAGGCATGGCGCCTGCTCCTAGAGAGGGTGCCAATCCAACCATGGTGGTGACCAAGCCCTTGCGCTCGGGGCAAAAAGTGTATGCCCGTGGTGCGGATTTGATAGTGATGGCTATGGTGAACCGGGGCGCAGAAGTCATTGCGGACGGCAATATCCATGTGTATGCACCTTTGCGTGGCAAAGCCATGGCAGGCGCAAGAGGCAATACCGCGGCCCGTATCTTTGCTTTGTCGCTGGAGCCAGAACTAGTATCCATCGCAGGCGTGTACCGCACAACCGAGCAGGAATTGGGCCCGGATGTGCTGGGTAAACCGGCCCAGGTACGGTTGAGCGACGATGGAAAAGAAAAAATTATTATTGAAGCGTTGAAATCGTAAAATTCAACGCATTGACCCTCTCTTTGGAAAGATAGCTCTTCATGGCAAAAATTATTGTGGTCACCTCCGGTAAAGGCGGTGTTGGTAAAACAACGACCAGTGCCAGCTTCGCGACCGGTCTGGCCTTGCGCGGACACAAAACAGCGGTTATCGACTTTGACGTGGGTTTGCGCAATCTCGATTTGATTATGGGTTGCGAGCGTCGCGTGGTGTATGACTTGATCAATGTGATCACCGGTGAAGCCAATTTGCACCAAGCGCTCATCAAAGACAAGCAGTGTGAAAACCTGTATGTCCTTGCCGCATCTCAAACCCGCGACAAAGATGCTTTAACGCAAGAAGGCGTTGAAAAAGTACTGAATGACTTGGCAGCAATGGATTTTGAATTCATTGTCTGCGATTCCCCGGCGGGTATCGAAACAGGTGCTTTGATGGCTATGCATTACGCCGACGAAGCCCTGGTGGTGACCAACCCAGAGGTTTCTTCAGTGCGCGATTCAGATCGCATCTTAGGCATGCTGGCTAGCAAAACTAAGCGCGCCATAGAGGGTTTAGAGCCGATCAAAGAGCATTTGCTCATCACACGCTACAACCCGGCCCGCGTGGACCAAGGGCAAATGCTGTCCCTGGAAGATATTCAAGATATTTTGCGTATCAAACTCATCGGTGTGATTCCCGAGAGTGAAACCGTGTTGCAAGCTTCCAATCAAGGTGTACCGGCGGTGCACATGGCAGGTAGCGAAGTCGCGGAGGCCTACAAAGACGTGATTGATCGCTTCCTAGGCACTGATAAACCCATGCGTTTTACCGAGGCGGTAAAACCCGGCTTTTTCAAGCGTTTATTCGGTGGGAATTAAGAGCATGTCCTTTCTCTCTTTTTTGTTGGGTGAGAAGAAAAAAACAGCCAGCGTTGCCAAAGAACGCCTGCAACTCATACTCGCGCACGAACGCAGTGGCCGCAATGCTTCCGAGCCCGATTACATGGCCGATTTACAGCGCGATTTGATTGCGGTAATTAGTAAATACATCAAAATCAATCCGAACGACATCAAGGTTCAACTTGAGCGCCAAGACAACCTGGAAGTGCTCGAAGTCAAAATTGAGTTGCCCGACGCGCGTTGAATTTTTTATGGCGAGCCGGTGGCCACGGCCACCGCTGTTTTATCTAGCACTTTGCGCAGCACAAAGCTGGAATGCACTCCGGTGACACCCGCGATGCGGGTAATGCGTTGCAGCAATAGCGACTGGTAGTGGTCCATGTCCCGCACAATGACTTTAAGTTGGTAGTCGGCCTCCTGGCCGGTAATGAGCAGGCACTCTAAGACCTCGGGCACAACCGCAATTTCCGCTTCGAAATGCGCGAAGCGCTCCGGCGTGTGAATGTCCATAGAAATATGGATGAGTGCCATCAAAGTCAGGCCCATTTTGCGCGCATCCAAATGGGCGCGATAACCCAGAATCAAACCTGCCTCTTCCAAAGCCCGTACCCGGCGCAAACACGGTGAAGGTGACAGGCCAATGCGGTCAGCCAAATCTTGGTTGTTGATGCGGCCATCTTCTTGCAGTAGTTGAAGAATCTGTTGGTCAAATCGGTCTAGTTTCATCCATTGCCTGTATCTCCCGGAGTCCGGGCATTGCCAGTGAAAACAGTATTTTGGGTTGGCACACGCAGTGCATGCCTGAGCCTTAGATCTTAGGCGTTCATGGCCGCGTGTTACATTAGGCACGCAGACATGGCGTTCTCCACGCCCAGCACCTTCCCGGCAGAGGATGGTGCCAAGCAGCTGCTAGTCGATGCCACAACAGGCTTTTACGCCTACCTTGCGACTTATCTTTTCCATGTCACTTGCGCCCTGCCGAGCGCGGTGGATTTATTTTTTTCATGATGTACAGACAATTTTCCGCAGCCCAAGAAGCTGCGACCACGATCGGTAAATACCGAATCGCCGCTCTGCCTGCTCGCCTTAGCGCAGGTCAGTTTTGTGCCCAGGTATCAATCGCCAGTGGCCAGGGTCGGGCCAGTACCGATCGCGTGATGCGATTTACTCCCGTGTTTCATACCCATGATGCAGCGGCACAATACGCGTTGGAGCAAGGCATAGGCTGGGCCCACAGCGCCATTGGCAGCCCCTAAACCCCTACGAACATGCCACAATCCGCATTGCGAGCAAAGGAACCCCTATGGCAAAAGAAGAGTTAATTGAAATGATGGGCATCGTGAACGAGGTATTACCGGATACCCGTTTTCGCGTGACCCTGGACAACGGCCACCAGCTAATCGCCTATTCGGCGGGAAAAATGCGCAAAAACCATATTCGTATCTTGGCTGGCGACCGCGTATCGCTGGAACTGTCGCCCTATGATTTGAGCAAGGGCCGCATCAATTTCCGCCACATCGAAGGCCGTGGCCCCATGGTTCCCCGCCGCACAGCCGGTTGATAGTCAAGCGCCTGCGCGCGCTACGGCACGCCGTTGGCGCACCGCCATCGCCAGGCTTTGCAATACCGGCGCCGTTTGCGCTGTGCTGATGCAGGCATCGGTTACCGAAACCCCGTGCTCTAAAGCCTTCCCCGCCACCTTATCTTGACGGCCTTCCCGAAGGTGGCTCTCTACCATTAGCCCCGTAATACGCATGTCGCCCTGCGCGATCTGGTCGGCGACCGCTTGCGCGACGTCTATCTGCCGCGCATATTGTTTGCTGCTATTGGCATGGGACACATCAATCATTAGCTGTGGCCGTAAATCGGAGGCTTGTAGCAAAGCGCAAGCGGCTTGCACATCCGCAGCGCTGTAATTGGGCTGTTTGCCGCCGCGCAAAATAATATGGCAGTCCGCGTTACCCTGGGTTTCAAAAACTGCCGCTTGGCCCCACTTGGTCATGCCCATAAAAGCATGCGCCGATTGTGCGGCAAGCATGGCGTCTACCGCTACTTTGACTCCCCCATCGGTGCCATTTTTAAACCCAACAGGGCAACTAAGACCGCTGGCTAATTGGCGGTGACTCTGGCTTTCGGTCGTACGAGCGCCGATAGCGCCCCAACTGACCAAGTCGCTGATGTACTGCGGACTAAGTAAATCTAAAAACTCCGTCCCCACGGCCAGACCCACGTTGACGATATCAAGCAACAGTGCGCGGGCCAGGGCCAAGCCTTCGTTGATCGAAAAACTACCGTCCATGTGCGGGTCATTGATATAACCCTTCCAACCAACCGTGGTGCGTGGTTTTTCAAAGTAGCAGCGCATCACGATACACAAATCTTCCCCGAGCCGTTCCGATTGGCCTTGAAGCCAATGCGCATATTCCATAGCCTGGTCATGGTCGTGGATGGAGCAGGGACCTACTACCACCAACAAGCGGTCATCGCGACCATGCAGCCCATCGCAAATCTCCTTGCGGCTTTGCTCCACGCGGGCGAGTACCGCTTCTGAAGCGGGCAATTGTTCTTGTAGCAGAGCGGGTGCAATGAGCGGCCGTATGGCTTGGATACGGGTGTTGTCGGTACGCGATTGGTCAGGGGACATTGGCATGGTGATCGCTGGCATAAAACTGGCATTGTCCCGCGAAAACACCTTGCCGCCGCCGGATGGACAAAGCCCGGCGTGTAGTGGCGGACAGGCTTTATGATGGAATCCCACCCGATGGAGATGGTCATGTCCGACGAAGCCCGCATTCAAACCTTTGCCGAGTTTTATCCTTTTTACTTAGGTGAGCACGCGAATCGCATTTCTCGGCGTTTGCACTTTGTGGGTTCGAGCATCGGCTTGGTGTTGCTCTTGACCGCCGCCGCCACTCTCAATGCCTGGCTGATTCCCTTGTCTTTGCTACAGGGTTATGCCTTTGCCTGGGTGGGCCATTTTTTCTTTGAGCACAACCGTCCGGCAACCTTTAAGTACCCGCTATTTAGCTTCATGGGCGATTGGCGCATGTGGTGGGACATGCTGCGCGGACGCATACTTTTCTAATTTCGCACTGATCAAGCGGAAAAAACCTCTTCGCCTAACTCAAAATCAATGCAAGTGGGCGTTGTATTTAGCGTATCCGTTTTGGGTACGCAAAGAAACTGTATGTTCGACGCAAGTGCGAGCACTTTATAGGCACGGCCTTGGCAGCTTCCGCTCAGACGAATAGAGTCCGGCGCGCATAGTGCAATGGATTGCACCTCTATGGGCGCCCCTCCATGCACCAAAGCCAATAAGCCTGGTTGTAAATGCGGTGGCAACTGGCTGCGCCAAGCTTGCAGGGACTGCGCTAGCGCACGCAATAGGCTTTCGGCAGATTCCGCTTCAGGGGGTATGCCTGTTGGCGCAATCCAATTGCTTGGTGGATCGGCAGCCGGCGGCGTGTGCTTTAAATCGGCGTTGCGGGTCGATATACGGCTTAATGCGGATTGGGTTGCGGGCATCTTGGCGCCTTTAAGTGCCTGCAACAGATGCGACTCTTGCGCAGCTTCAAGGGAATGCCTTTTATACGGATGCCGGTATACCTTGTCCATGGCTTCAACGCTTATCTAAGAGGGCGATATTTACCCATAAGCGAAGGAATATCCACTTAGGCCCGCCCGACAAGCCCGCTTTATACAACAAAATTTACATCGTTACTAAAACTAATATAATTATTTTTATAATAAATAAATAAACCCACACGCCAAAAAGCTAGTTGGTCTTACGTATCCGGGCAATGCCTGGAACCCCTAGCTCTGGGTGTAATTGGCTAGCCAATGCCCACGCGCCTAGCAAGATAAACGCGCCTACGGCAAATACGCCTACTACCGGCGAAAACTGCAATACCAGCCAGGCCACGGCCGGTGACACGATGCCTGAGACGTCGCGAAAACTGGAATACACCGCTGACATTTCCGTGCGCTCGGAAGGTTTGACTGACATGAGAAAGGGCAGGCCCGCACAGGTATCTAGCAAAACTAAAAACACGGTACCAGCCAATAGAAAACCGACCGTTACCCAGGGCCAGTGCGAGAGTACGCTGGCAGCCAGGTAGCAAGCGCTAGCACCCATGCAGCCCACACGGATAGCGGTACGCACCGAGCGCCTTTGCATCCAGGCCAGCATCCAAGGCGCTAAAAACAGCCCCATATTCGCCACCGAGCTGGCGATACCGCCGACTTGCTCGCCCAATTTGTTTTCTACCGCAAATATGCCTAAATAGACAAAGAACATCCACCAACCACAGGAGCGAACCAAGGGTAATAACCAAGCAGTAACCATGCGAGGCTGCGAGAAAAACCGGACGATAAGTGCTAGCGGGTTGGCCCGGCGCGAATCATGGGCTGGCGCGGCATCGCTGCCCGCGCCACGCGCCACAAACTTGCCATCTCCCAGGGGTGTTTTCCAAATCAACCAAGCCATCCAAGCAGCGGCCCCAGACAGCAAAACAAAGGGCGCGCCACCCCACACTGACAATAGCCAGACCCCGGCAAACGGCCCCACCACCCAGCCTGCCCCGCCGTAAAACAGGCGCATCGTCTCAAGGCGGCTGAAATCGGTTTTCTCCAGATGGTCCAGCACATAGCTGTTGTAGCAAACAAAGGAAATCGCAGCGGCAATGATGGCGCACAGCAGTGCCAAAGTCGTCCATTTGCCTTGCAATATTCCAAAAACCGAAGCCAGCAGATACAAACTCACCGCCCCCAAATACACCTGTCGCCTTGTAAATACCCGTACCAGCGCCGGCACCATTAAAGCCGCCAATAAAGATGCCAAGCCGACACAAAAATAAATCTCGGAAACCAACTGTGCACTACCCCAGGCACGGTACAGCAACAAAGGAAACACCGACAAAGTGCAGCCGCGACACAAAGCCTCTAGTCCCGCAATACGGGCAAAGGACTTGACCGTAGGTTGCGGGGAAACAGAAAGAGGCGGGTTGAACATAGGGCTTAAGGCGAGAGCGCCGATTGTGCCTTGCCCCCCGGCGCCAACAATGTCGCACGCGACAGTGATCAGCGGATCTGCGGCGGTGCCCGCAACTGCTCCGGCGTAGTGAAGTACGCGGCGAGTGCGGCCCCTTGGTCGATGGATTGGCGCAACGCATGCCGGGCAATGCTGCGCAGGTGTACCTCATCGGGCCCATCCATCAGGTGCATGGCGCGACCCCAAGACCAAAAATAGGCCAGTGGCGTATCGGGTGACAAGCCCATGGCTCCAAACATTTGTATCGCGCGGTCGACCACCTGGGTTTGCAGCTGCGCTGCCACTACCTTGATCGCCGCCACATCGCTACGCAGTTGCTGCGTGTCGGCATCGGGCCTGTCGAGTCGCCAGGCGGTTTGCAAAAGCAGTAGCCGTGCCTGGTCAATAGCCACCCGCGACTGGGCGATCCAATCTTGCACATTAGAAAACCCCGATACATGGCGGCCAAAGGCTTGGCGTTCACGCACCCGGGCGCAGGCCAACTGCAGCGCCAACTCACACTGCCCGATGCTACGCATACCGTGGTGCAAGCGCCCCGGACCCAGGCGCGCCTGGGCCATGGCAAAAGCTGCACCGGCTTGCCCTAGCAAAGCCTGTGGCTCTAAGCGCACGTCACGTAGCAAAATTTCGCAATGGCCCTCGGGCGCCAGGTGGTGCAGCATGGGGATATTGCGCAGCACGTGTACCCCCGGCGCATCCATGGGTACCAAGACCAGGCTATGTTGCTGGTGCGTGTCCGATTGCTCAGCTAGGTCCAGGTCGCGACACATAACGATGAGCAGGCGGCAATCCGGATGCGCCGCACCGGTGATAAACCACTTGCGGCCTTGCAGCACCAAGGTGTCGCCATCCCGCCGCAAAGAAGTCTGCAAATTGGCGGGGTCAGATGAAGCCACATCGGGCTCGCTCATCGCAAAGGCCGAGCGTATTTGACCTTGCAGCATGGGCGCTAGCCAGCGTGCGCTTTGGGCCGCATCGGCATAGCGCAACAACAACTCCATATTTCCGCTGTCAGGCGCCTGGCAATTGAATACCTCCGAGGCCCAGGGCAGGCGCCCCAAAAGCTCGGCAATAGGTGCGTACTCCAGATTCGACAGACGCGATCCTGGCGCACCCAGGGGCAAGTTGGGCAGGCACAAATTCCATAAACCCTCGTCCCGGGCCAGCGCCTTCATATCGGCCAAGAACGGCGGCGGATACACGCCGTCGGCCACGCATTGGTGCCATGCCGCGTTATGCGGCAGAACATAGCGGTCAAAAAATATCTCCGTCTTTTGCAACCAGATGCGGGAAGTTGCAGAAGGGGAAAAATCCATCGCTTAGATTGTTGGCTTCTCATTCCATAGATGCCTTGATGCAGGTCAATCTGACGCGTGGCCGCTTATGGGTTAAAGCCATGCATTCTCCGATCACCTCAGATGTGCAATGGATAAACTCAGGCCATGCTCCACTATGAAACGATCCCTGTTACCCCGTTCGAGCAAAACTGCTCGATTGTTTGGTGCGATCAGACCCACAAGGCCGCCATCATTGATCCCGGCGGCGATCTGGACCTTTTGATCGCGACGGCTAAAAGCCTGGGTGTGACGCTCGAACAAATCTGGATTACGCATGCCCATGTGGACCATGCGGCGGCGACGCAGGACTTGGCCGATCGCCTAGGCCTGCCCATCATCGGGCCCCATCCGGGCGATCAGTTTTGGATCGATGGCCTGCCCATGGCGGCCGCCACCTACGGCTTTCCCCCGGCGCGGCCCTTTAAGCCCACCCGCTGGCTCAAGGATGGCGATACCGTCACTCTGGGCGCGCATGTGTTGCAAGTGCGCCACTGCCCCGGCCATACGCCCGGCCATGTGGTGTTTTATTCGCCAGAAATGAACCGTGCCTTTGTGGGCGACGTTTTGTTTGCAGGCAGCGTAGGCCGCACCGATTTTCCGCAGGGCAACCATGCGGACTTGATGCACAGCATCACCCACTGTTTATGGCCTATGGGCAATGACACTATCTTTATTCCCGGCCACGGCCCCGAAAGCAGCTTTGGTGTGGAGCGCGCAAGCAACCCCTATGTTGTGGGTACTTGACTTGGTGCAATGCGTATGAGCGTCGCTTCCGTGCGCGCATTTTTTCAGGCGCGCCAGATCGACATGCCGATTGTGGAGTTGGACCTGAACACCTCCACCGTGGCCTTGGCCGCGCAAGCCCATGGTGTGGAGCCCGGTCGTATTGCCAAGACCCTGGCCTTTAAGCTGGCCGATGGCAAAGTGTTTTTGCTGGTGGCGCGTGGCGATGCGCGCATCGACAACACCAAATTCAAAACCGCTTTCGGTAAGGGCAAGATGCTCGCACTGGACGCAGTAGAGGCGCTAACTGGGCACCCGGTGGGCGGCGTCTGCCCTTTCGGTCTTGCAACTGATTTGCCCATCTATCTGGACCGCAGCCTGTTGGCTTTTGATGAAGTACTGCCTGCCGCCGGCTCCGTGAACAGCGCCTTGCGTATTAGCCCGCTGTTCATGGCCGAGTTAACCCGAGGCCAGTGGGTCGACGCCTGCCGCTAAGCCCGGTTTCTTGCCGCCTGACCCTCGGTTTGTGCATTTGGTCTCAAAGCACTGGAAAGTGGTCAAAGCCCTCTCTACAGTGCATTTGGTTGAGCGCCTTTAGCGCATTTACCCAATACCAAGGATTGATATATGAATGCCTCCCACACCCCGCCTGCCGATGGCCAGAGTTGGAGCAGCCGATGGCAAGCGCTGCTTGCTGCCAACGTGCGCTACTTTCACGCCTATGGCAGCTGGCTAGTCAGTATCAGCTGGTGGCGCTTTTTTCTCATCTCGGTGCTGGTGATGGTGCTTACTAGCATGATCAGTTCGATGTTTACAGGCAATTCGGGGCACCACCACCGCCACCAGGCGGTGATGAAACAAACCAAGCCAGCAGCTTCTGCCCAAACGCCTCCTGAAGCGCCCGCCAGCGATGCTTCGACCCCGGCGACCCAGGGCAGGGTGTCGGTGCAAATCGACGAGACGGGCGTGCATATCAACGCGCAAGACCCCCAGGGCAAAGGCGCCCAATTGCAGATCGATGAAAAAGGCGTGCGTATCAGCACGCCGGCCGATGCGCCCGCCAGCGCTGCGCAGGGCGGCGCTTCGGCTCCCAAGCCGGGCGTGAATATTCAAATTGGCCCCAATGCGAGCGAGCAGGAGGTCGAGCAAGCCCTAGAGACCGTGCGCCGCGCCTTGGAGAGCCAGACCAGTACGCACGAAGATGAGGTGGATGTGCACTTTGGCGCCGACGAAGGCGATGTCGAGCGCGGCGACAGCCTGCCCGGTCTGGCCATGCTCTTGATCGTCGCCTCTTTGATTCTCAAAATCACCTACCGCGGTCGCATCCAGGCCGAGGC
>Ga0214919_10006240_pt1 | contig 16467 bp, 11 predicted proteins | sample LL1503_MetaG_FD_177994 | JGI IMG/M metagenome (GOLD analysis project Ga0214919, IMG submission 177994) | Freshwater microbial communities from Lake Lanier, Atlanta, Georgia, United States - LL-1503 | ecosystem: Environmental > Aquatic > Freshwater > Lake | place: USA: Georgia | collected... | reverse complement strand
TGTACACGCATCCACAGCGCTGGCTTATTTTGTTTGTGATGATGTTTGCGGGTGCCTTGATTCGCCAGTTCTTTGTGCAACGGCATGGCTACCATTTAGGCCGCGCTCGCAACCCTTGGCCTTTTGCCGCTGTTGGTGTGGTTTTGATCGTGGCTGTCATGGTGGCCATGGCACCCTGGGGTGCAAAGAGTGTTGCCAAAAATGAGCAGTCTCAAGCTGCTACTTTTGTGCAAGTCAAATCAGTGATTGACCAGCACTGCCTCAGTTGCCACGGCGCGCAAGTTCAAATGAAAAATGTTCGTTTGGATACGCCTGCAAATATCAAGCTCAATGCTCAAAACGTTTACCAGCAAGTGAGTGTGACGCAGCAAATGCCTATGAACAATGCCACAGGCATTACGCCGGAAGAACGACAACTTGTGGCCAGTTGGTATTTGGCTGGCGCTAAAGTTGAGCCGTAAGGAAACTCAGCGATTGATTTCAGTGACCTAAGGCCAGCTGAACGGCAAACGCGTTGTGGCGTTCAATCACATTGCCAAGATCTACGCTGGCCAACTGACCCTCACTGACCACCACCCGGCCATTGACCACGGTGTAAGCGGCTGGCGCACTGGCACACAGCATGAGACTGCCAATGGCATCGTGCACTGCACCGCCCGCAAAACTTAAATTGCGCAAATCAAACAAGGCCATGTCGGCGCAAAATCCTACACTCAATTGACCGATGTCTTTGCGACCCAATACCTCTGCACCGCCACGCGTGGCCAAACGCAAGGCATCGCGTGCAGTCATTTCCATAGGGGCTGTGTCGCAGCCAAAAATGGTTTTGCCTTCTGCGTTGACCTGCGGCGCCTCAAGTGATTTTCTAAGCCGCGCCAGCAACATGGCTTGACGCGCTTCGTTCACCATGTGGGCGGCATCGTTGCTGGCGCTGCCGTCAACCCCCAAGCCCACAGGCACGCCTGCTTCAATCATTTTTCGAATCGGTGCAATGCCACTGGCCAAGCGCATGTTGCTGCAGGGACAATGTGCAATGCCCGTGCGAGTGGCTGCAAAAAGCGAGATGCCTTCATCGTCTAATTTGACGCAATGGGCATGCCACACATCAGGTCCCAACCAGCCCAGGTCTTGTGCGTATTGCGTGGGAGTGCGATTGAACTTTTCTAAGCTGTAAGCATTGTCATGGTCGTTTTCTGCCAAGTGGGTGTGCAGGCGCACGCCATAGTGCCTTGCCATCTCTGCCGACAAACGCATGAGGTCTTGGCTGACGCTGAAAGGTGAGCAGGGGGCGACAGCCACTTGCGTCATGGCGCCGTGGCTTGCGTCGTGGTAACGCTCGATCAATCTCTGTGTGTCTTTCAAAATGGCATCTTCTTGTTCCACCACGCGATCGGGCGGCAGGCCGCCCTTGGATTGGCCCACGCTCATGCTGCCGCGAGTGGCTACAAATCGCATGCCAATTTCTTGGGCTGCCGCAATGCAATCGTCTAATTTGACGCCGTTGGGGTAAATGTACAAATGGTCACTGCTGGTGGTGCAACCCGATAGCAACAATTCGGCCATGGCGGTTTGGGTGCTGGCGTAAATCATGTCGGGTTCAAGGCCAGCCCAGATGGGATAAAGACCTTGGAGCCAGCTGAAAAGTTCGGCGTTTTGAACAGCGGGTATGGCGCGCGTCAAGCTTTGCGACATGTGATGGTGCGTGTTGACCATGCCAGGAATGACCACATGGTGTTCGGCATTGATCACGCGATCGGCTGTTTGAGGCAATTGAGCCGAAGGGCCAATGGCCTCGATGCAGTTGTCTCTGACAAAGACCGAGGCATTGCGAAGTTCATCGCCTGAGTCGTTCAGCGTTGCAAGGGTGTGAGCGTTGTGGATCAGCAATGTCGTCATAGGGAATCATTCTGCACGAAGAAATTGCGTGTGTCATGGTCAAGCACTACACTCTGACACCATGAGTTCTAAGCCCCACCCGCACAGCGATATTCAGCAAAATCCCCGAGCCTTTCTCAGACAGTTGTTTGATCAGGCTGTTCAACGGGCACTGCCGCTTCACAACACGCCGGCTTTTTTACCCAAACCGCCAAAGGGCCGAACCCTGGTGTTGGGGGCGGGTAAGGCCGCCGCAGCCATGGCCCACGCGGTGGAAGCTTTGTGGCCAGCAGATGCCCCTTTGTCTGGCATGGTGGTGACGCGTTATGGGCATGCGCCTGCCAGGCCTGAAGGCGTGCCAGAGCGTTTGAAAATTGTGGAGGCATCGCACCCAGTGCCCGATGCAGCAGGATTGGCTGCAGCGAAAGAGATTTTGTCTTTGACCCAAGGGCTGACCCAAGACGATTTGGTGCTATGCCTCATATCTGGCGGAGGCTCTGCCTTGCTCACCTTGCCAGCCGATGGCTTGAGTTTGGCTGAAAAACAAGCCATCAACCAGGCCTTGCTCAAAAGCGGCGCCAACATTGGTGAAATGAATTGCGTTCGAAAACATTTGTCACGCATCAAAGGCGGGCGCCTGGCAGCTGCTTGTGCGCCTGCGCAAGTGGTCACCTTGGCCATCAGCGATGTGCCCGGCGATGACCCCTCTGTCATTGCCAGTGGCCCCACGGTACCCGATGTCACAACGTGCGCTGATGCTGTGCAAATTTTGAAGCGCTATCAAATTGATATTTCAAGTGAAGTGCTTGCGGCCCTTCAGAATTCAACATGGGAGACACCCAAGCCTGGCCATGCAGCATTTCAGCGCACCACGGTGCATCTCATTGCGACACCGCATCAGTCATTGATGGCCGCTGCCAGCTTGGCAGAATCGAAAGGTCTGCGAGCCTATGTTTTGAGCGATGAAATGGAAGGTGAGTCGCGCGAGGTTGGCAAGGTCCATGCCGCTATTGCGCGTGCCAGTGCAAAAGGCCATGGCCCCTTTCTCAAGCCCTGCGTTATTTTGAGCGGCGGCGAAACCACGGTCACCATTCGTGCCACAAAAACAGACCCCAAGAAGCGCGAAGGTCGAGGCGGCAGAGCGGGAGAGTTTTGCATGGGCCTGGCGCAAGCATTGCAGGGTCAAGAAAATGTGTGGGCCCTCGCAGCCGACACAGACGGTATCGATGGCATCGAGGACAACGCTGGGGCGTTGGTCACGCCAGATACCTTGGCCAGAGGTGTCCACTCTGGCTTAAGCTTAGACGAGCACTTGGCGTGCAATGACGCCTACGGTTATTTTCAAGCCTTGAACGATTTGGTTTTCACAGGACCAACCCATACCAATGTGAATGATTTTCGCGCCATTTTGGTGTTGTGACAATGTATTGATGTGCGTCAAGGCGGTCTTTGGCGGGTATTTAACGTCATTCGCTTCATGAGGACGCAAAGCTGTCTTAAAGCTCGATAGAATTTGTCGAACATTGAGAAACTCATGCAGCACAACGAGTCATTGCGCCTGTCACTTGCGAACATTACCAAGCGCTATCCCGGTGTGGTGGCCAATCGCGCGGTTTCTTTGTCTGTCAAGCCCGGCGAGGCGCATGCGGTTTTAGGTGAAAACGGTGCTGGCAAATCCACCCTCATGAAAATCATCTATGGCGCTGTCAAGCCAGATGAAGGCCTCATTCAATACAACGGTCAAAACGTTCAAATCCGAAATCCACAGCAAGCCCGCGCCCTGGGCATCAGCATGGTATTTCAGCACTTCAGTTTGTTTGACACACTCAGTGTGGCTGAAAACGTTTGGTTGGGCTTAGATCCTTCTTTTACTCTGGCGCAAGTTTCTGCGCGCATCAGCGCCAAAGCCGCTGAGTATGGTCTCGACATTGACCCTTCTAGGCCGGTGCACACCTTGAGTGTGGGCGAGATGCAGCGGGTTGAAATTATCCGCGCTTTGCTCACAGAGCCCAAGCTGCTTATTTTGGACGAGCCAACATCTGTTCTTACGCCGCAAGCGGTCGACAAGTTGTTTGTTGTTTTGAAAAAATTAGTGAGCCAAGGTTGTAGCTTGTTGTACATCAGTCACAAGCTGCATGAAGTTCGCGACCTTTGCTCTGCTTGTACAGTGCTTCGGGGTGGCGAAGTCATGGGTGTTTGCGATCCCAGGGAAGAATCCAATGCTTCGCTCAGCCGCATGATGATTGGCGCAGAGCCGCCAGCCTTGAAGCACCAAGATCGCACGCCGGGTGCTGTTATGGTTGAAGCGCGCCATTTGTCCTTGAACAAAGAAGACCAATTTGGCGTTAACTTGGCCGACATCAATCTACAAGTTTGCGCAGGCGAGGTGGTGGGCATAGCAGGCGTGTCTGGCAATGGCCAACGCGAACTTCTCTATGCCTTGTCTGGTGAAGACACGCGTGCTTTAGCCGACTCTGTGCTTTTAGACGGACATGCTGTCGGTCATGTGGGGCCTCAAGAACGCCGCCAAGCGGGTCTGCATTTTGTGCCTGAAGAAAGATTGGGACGAGGCGCTGTACCCTCGCTCAGTCTGGCGCACAACCTGCTGCTTACCCGAAGCGAGGCCATTTCGTCGGGAGGCTGGATGGACACCCAAGCACTGCAAACGCAAGCGCAAAAAATCATTCAAAAATTCAATGTCAAAGCCAATGGTGCGCAAGCACCTGCGCAATCTTTGTCGGGCGGCAACTTGCAAAAATTCATTGTGGGCCGCGAGATCGATGCCAAACCCAAGGTGCTGCTGGTGTCGCAACCCACGTGGGGCGTCGATGTAGGTGCTGCGGCGCAAATTCGCAGCGAGCTCTTGGCTTTGCGCGATGCGGGCTGTGCCGTCCTTGTGGTGAGCGAAGAGTTGGACGAATTGTTTGAAATTTCGGACCGCCTGTATGTCATGGCCAACGGCCAACTTTCCCCCTCTATTCAACGCAAAGACGCTACGGTGGCTCAAATTGGCGAATGGATGAGTGGTTTGTGGCGCGCGCATGCTTAAGCTAGAACTGCGCACCCAAGCCTCTCAGCTTTGGCGCTATGGCTCGCCGCTGTTGGCTTTGCTCATCACGGTTGCTTTGGGTATCGGCTTGTTTGTGTTGCTAGGCAAAGACCCTGTGCGTGGTCTGCAAATGTTTTTTTGGGAGCCCCTGAAGTCTGCCTATGCTTTGGGCGAACTGATGGTGAAGGCCACGCCCTTGTTGGTCATTGCCTTGGGCTTGGCTGTTTGTTTTCGCTCCAATGTTTGGAACATTGGTGCTGAAGGGCAGTTTGTCATTGGCGCGGTGGCGGCTGGCGGTGTGGCTTTGTTGGCCGACAAAGAAACTGTCCGCTGGATGGTGGTGGCTGTGGTTTTGGCGGGTGTTGCAGGAGGTATGTTTTGGGCTGCCATCACGGCTTGGCTCAAAGATAAATTTCACGCCAACGAAATTTTGGTCAGCCTGATGCTGGTCTATGTGGCTGACATGGTGTTGGGGTATTTGGTGTATGGCCCTTGGAAAGACCCTGCAGGTTACAACTTTCCGCAAACCAAAACCTTTGAAGCGGTGACCCAAATTCCACGCCTGATGAGCGGCTCACGAGTTTCTGTAGGGCTGATATTGGCTTTGGTCGGTGTTGCCGTGGTTTGGGTCTTTTTATTCCGAACTCGCTCAGGCTTTGCGCAGCAGGTGGGGGGCTTGGCACCCTCTGCAGCGCGCTATGCGGGTTTTTCTTCGCGCAAAACTTTGTGGTTGGCGCTGCTCACATCGGGGGGGGCTGCTGGCCTGGCGGGTGCTTTGGAAGTGGCGGGGCCCATTGGGCAGCTGACACCTTACATCCCTTCTGGCTATGGTTTTGCGGCCATCATCGTGGCCTACGTGGGGCGCTTGCATCCGGTTGGCATTGTTTTTTCTGCCATGCTCATGAGCATGTTCTACATTGGCGGTGAGTTGGCGCAATCGCGCATGGGTTTGCCCAAGTCCATCACCGGCGTGTTTCAGGGATTGTTGTTGTTTAGCTTGTTGGCATGCGACACCCTGGTGGCATACCGATTGCGTTGGCAGAGCGGGAGGGCCTGATGGAGTCGTATGCATTGCTGATAGCCGCTACTTTGAATGCAGGCACTGTGCTGGCCATCGCGGCTTTGGGTTTGCTCATCAATGAAAAAGTGGGCGTCGTTAATTTAGGTGCCGAGGGCATGATGTTGTGCGCAGCCATTGCTGGTTTTGCCGCAGTGGTGCACACCGGCAGCGACCTGGTGGGCTTCTTGGCAGGCATGGGGGCCGGCGCCTTGCTGGGTGCTATTTTTGGGGTCATGGTGATTTACCTTGGCACCAATCAGTACGCCACAGGTTTGGCATTGAGTTTGTTTGGCGTGGGCTTTTCAGCATTTGTGGGCATTTCGTACGTGCAAGAAAAACTGCCCCCACGGCCTCAGTTTGAAATACCTTTTTTGGCGGATATTCCGCTTGTAGGTTCCGCTTTCTTCAAACAACACCCATTGGTTTACGGCGTGATTGCTTTTGTGATGGCACTCATTTGGTTTTTGTACAAAACGCGCACAGGTTTGGTGCTGCGTTCGGTCGGTGAATCTCCCGAATCGGCGCATGCGCTTGGTTACTCAGTTCGCCGAATTCGGTTTTTGGCCGTCATGGTGGGCGGTGCTTTGTGCGGTCTGTCGGGTGCCTACATCTCGGTTGTCTACACGCCCTTGTGGGTGGAAGGCATGGTGGCCGGTAAAGGTTGGATTGCCTTGGCTTTGACCACCTTTGCAACTTGGCGACCGGCTCGAATTTTGCTGGGTGCCTACCTGTTTGGGGGAGTCACCATGCTGCAGTTTCATTTACAGGGTTTGGGTGTGCAAGTGCCCAGCCAGTTGCTTTCAGCCTTGCCTTATTTGGCGACCATTGTGGTGTTGGCCTTGATCTCACGAAATCCTGCTTGGATTCGTGTCAATATGCCTGCATCGCTAGGTAAACCCTTTCATCCCAGTTCATAATGCTTTTTTTCGCCCAACCCAGTCCATCCCACAAAGGAAATTTCATGACAATTCTGAACAAGCGATCGATTCTCAAAATCGCCGCTATCTCTATCGTCTCTGCTGCTGCTTTGGTAGCTTGCGGCAAAAAAGAAGAAGCCAAACCTGCTGCACCTGTTGCCAAGGCCGAGCCCCTTAAAGTGGCATTTGCTTACGTTGGCCCCGTGGGCGACGGTGGTTGGACATTTGCACACGACAATGCACGCAAAGAACTTGAAAAACAATTTGGCGACAAGATCGTCACCACTTTTGTTGAAAAAGTGCCAGAAAGCGCCGATGCCGAGCGCGTCTTCCGCGACTTGGCCAGCCAAGGCAACAAAGTGATCTTCGGCACCACATTTGGCTACATGGATCCCATGCTCAAAGTGGCTGCAGACAACAAAGAAATCAAGTTTGAGCACGCCACCGGTTACAAAACAGCCGACAACATGCGCACCTACGACAGCCGTACCTATGAAGGTGCGTACATGGCGGGCGTGATTGCTGGCAAGATGACCAAAACTAACACCTTGGGTGTTGTGGCTTCCATTCCAATTCCAGAAGTCATTCGCAACATCAACACCTTCACAATGGGTGCGCAATCTGTCAACCCTAAAGTGAAGACCAAAGTGGTTTGGATCAATGAGTGGTTTAACCCACCAAAAGAAACAGAAGCGGCCACAGCCCTTATCAATGGTGGTGCTGACGTGTTGATGCAAAACACCGACTCTTCTGCTGTGTTGCAAACTGCCGAAAAAATGGGCAAGCGCGCTTTCGGTTGGGACTCTGACATGACAGCCTATGGTCCTAAGGCTCACTTGGGCTCGGCTGTGATCAACTGGGCACCTTACTACATCAAGTCCGTGGGTGAAGCCCTTGAAGGTAAATGGGCGACAGGGCAAAGCTGGTGGGGCGTGAAAGAAGGCGCCATCGACATGGTGAATGTGGCAACCGATGTGCCTGACGACATCAAAAAACGCGTTGATGAAATCAAGGCTGGCCTGAAAGACGGTAGCTTCGCAATCTGGAAAGGTCCTATCGTGGGCCAAGACGGCAAAGAAGTACTGGCCAAAGATGTTGTCGCCGATGACAAATTCTTGGGTGGTATCAAGTTCTACGTCAAAGGCGTGGAAGGCAAAGTGCCTAACTGATCAATCGCAACTTAAGGGTTGCTGAAAGTTTAAATGCCGCTCTTCGTATGTGAAGAGCGGCTTTTTTTGTGAGGGTCTTGGTATGGTTTACTTTTTAGCAGCAGCTGCAAAATCCCCTGCGTAAATGTTCAGAAATTGGGCGGGATCCAAGGTCTTGCGGATGGCAGCGTTCACTTCTTCTAAAGTGGTGGCTTCAATTTGAGCGTCCACTTTTTCAACAAAGGCCAGCGTTCGGTTGGCTGCAGTTTGCGCCACATGCCCGGCCGCCAAGGCTCGATCTTGTGCGCGGCTTATTTTGCGTTCCTCCTGCCAGCCTTTTTTGGCATCTGTCAGCTCCTCAGCGGTGATTCCGTCTTTGACAAATTTGGCCAATTCTTCTTGCACACCGGCTTTCAACTTGGGTAAATTTTGAGGTGCATAAATGGCATACAGCACCCACATGCCTGAGGGCTCAAACGAGCTGGCGCTGAGTTGGCTGCCAGCGCCGTAGCTCAGGCCGTCTTTTTCGCGCAAGCGGTCAAGCAGGCGCGATTTGACGCCACCGCCCAATACGCGGTTGGCCAACTGCAAGGGCACAAAGTCGGGTTGCGTGTCCTGCAGTGACAAAGGCAAACCGGCCAAAAAGAAAGCATTGGCTTTGTCAGGCGCTTCCAATTGAGTGGCGCCTGGCTTGGCTACTTTGCTTTCAGCCTTCAAGCGTGTGTAGGCTTTAGGGCTTTTCCAGTCACCAAAGAGTTGCGTGATTTGCGACTTGACTGCGTCGCTGTCAAAGTCGCCCACCAACGCGAACTCGCTGTGGCTGGCGCCATAATAGTTGCTGTGAAACTGTTTGACTTGCTCAAGCTTGGCCACTTTGAGCGCTGCAATGGACTCATCCAAACTGCGTGCAGCGCGAATGTCGCCTTTTTTGTAAACGTCCAGGGCCAGCGCCATGGCTTGCGAGCCCATGGCATTGGGTTCGCTGCGTTGGCTTTCAAGGCCAGCAGTGCCCTCTTGTACCAACAATTCAAATTCTTTTTCAGCCAAGATCGGCTTGCGCAAAATATCTCGAATCAAATTGAGTACTTCGGACAAGTTTTTTCGCAGTGAATCAAACCGAATCGTGACGGTTTGTCCGCCACCACTGACTTCAATTTGGGTTTTGAGTTCGTCCAATTTGGCTGAAATTTCAGCGCGTTGTAAATTTCCCGCGCCTCGCATGAGCAAGCTGGCCGTGAGGTTAGAGACGGTGGCTTGGTTAAACAGGCTTGCTTCATCGCCAAAGCGCAAAGTAAAGACCCCGCTGACAGTTTCGCCACGCGTTTTCTTGGGTGTCAAGATGAGCTTCATGCCGCTTGCCAAAGCCAAACGTTGAGTGCGCTTTTCGATGTTGGCAGGGCTGATGTCAAACACTTCGCCTTCACTGGCAGCTGCCTTGCCTTTGTAGTCGGCCACCAGTTTGGCCACAACTACAGCGTCAGGCAGTTTGCTGCGGTCAGGTGTGGCGGTGGGAAGGAATTGCCCCAAAGTGCGATTGCTTTCTTTGAAGTAATTGGCTGCCACTGATTGCAGGTCGGCCAATTTGAGATTTTCAATGCGATCGCGTTGCAAAAAGAACAAGCGCCAGTCGCCATTGGCAATGGATTCCGACAGTTGCACCGCCAGTTTTTGGGGGTCATTGATGGTCTTGTCGATGTCGCTTAACAGGCTGGCCTTGGCGCGTTTGAGCTCTTCTTCAGTGGCAGGCTTGTTTTGCAAGCCCTCTAATTCTTCAAGCAGAACTTTGCGAGCTTCCATCAGGTTTTGTGTTTTGTTCAGCTCGGCCATGAACATCACATAACCTCGCTCCGCCAAGTCAAAGTTCCAAGGACTGACATTGACGGCCAATTTTTTCTCAACCATGTTCTTGTGTAGCCTGCCATTGGGTGTGCCGCCCAAGACTTCACTTAAAGCAGCCATGGCAGCTGAATCAATATGGCTGCCCGCTGCTGTGTGATACAAAACTGCAGTCAGTTGAACGTCGCCTGTTCGCCTTACAGTGACTTCGCGCGTGCCATCTTGCGCGGGGTCTTGTGTGTAGGTGGGTTCAATCACGCGATTGGGTTTGGGGATGACACCAAACACTTGCTGTATCTGCGCGAGTGTGCTGACACCCTCAAATTTGCCTGCCACCAACAACACGGCATTGTCAGGTTGGTAGTACTTGCGATAAAAGTTTTGCAAGTTCTCAATCTTGACGTTTTCAACATCGGTTCGCGCGCCAATGGTGCTCTTGCCATAGTTGTGCCAATCAAAAGCTGTGGAAGCCATGCGCTGCCAGAGCATCAAGTGGGGGTTGTTTTCGCCGCTTTCCATTTCATTGCGAACCACTGAAAACTCGGTGTCTAAATCTTTGCGCGCAATGAGGCTGTTGACCATTCGATCGGCTTCCATTTCCAGTGCCCATTTCAGGTTGTCAGGATTGGCAGGAAAGGTTTCGTAGTAATTGGTGCGGTCGTAGAAGGTGGTGCCATTGAATTGCATGCCGCGCTTGCCCAACTCTTCAAAGACATTGCCTCGTGTCTTTGTGCCTTTGAAAACCATGTGCTCTAGCAAATGCGCCATGCCGGTCTCGCCATAATTTTCATGGCGGCTGCCCACCAAATAAGTGATGTTCACAGTGGTGGTGGGCTTGGAGGCATCGGGGGCCAACAAAACGCGCAAACCATTGCTCAGTCGGTATTCCGTAATGCCCTCAACTTGAGCGACCGCTTTTAAAGCTGAAGCTTGGTTTTGCGACCATCCAGCAAAAGGAACCAGGCAACCGGCTGAAATGATGGCAATTTGAATCCAACGAGATATAGAGTTTGAACGCATCAGAGGGCACTTGTTTGCAAGAACGAAAAGGAACTTTATACACCTGCTTTAGAATAGACAGAGAACACCTGCGCGCCGGCGGGTATTTATTGTGTTCAACCGGCGCCATGTAGAGGACTACCATGTACAAAAACCTCGCAGCCGCTCTAGCGGCAGCCTGTTTTCTTTCGCCTATTTCATCCCTTGCCGCTGAGCCTTCGCCGCCAGCTTCAAAAAGCCCGGTCAAAGCCGCTTTTGTCTATGTCACGCCTGTGTTCGACGCGGGCTGGACGCGCCAGCACGATCAAGGCCGTAAAGATGTTGAAAAGGCCTTAGGCAATGCCGTTAAAACCACCGTTGTAGACAACGTGGCCGAAGGCGCTGACTCAGAGCGTGTGGTGCGCGATTTGGCGCAACAGGGTCATGATGTGATTTTCACCACCAGCTTTGGTTACATGGAGCCCACGCTCAAAGTGGCCAAAGAATTTCCCAATGTGAAGTTTGAATCGATCACGGGCTACAAAACCGATGTGAATGTGTCAGTGGCCAATGCGCGCTATTACGAGGGTCGTTATTTGGCGGGTGTGGCAGCAGGGCGCATGACACTGTCCAATGTGGCGGGTTATGTGGCGGGGTTTCCCATTCCTGAAGTGCTGCAAGGCTTGAATGCGTTTACATTGGGCATGCGCTCGGTGAACCCTCAAGCCCAAGTGAAAGTGATTTGGCTGAACACCTGGTTTGATCCCGCCAAGGAGCGCGATGCGGCCTTTGCTTTGTTCAACCAGTCGGTGGATGTGATCACCTTTCATACGGCCTCCAATGCTGTGATGGTGGCAGCGCAAGAACGCGGCAAGATGGCCATTGCCTATCACTCAGACATGCGCAAAGTAGCGCCTGAAGCGCAGTTGATGGCGGTCACGCATGAGTGGGGCGCCTACTATACGCAGCGCGTACGTGATGTGCAAAAAGGCCAGTGGCGCACTGGCAATGTTTGGGGTGGTCTCAAGGAGGGCATGATTCGCGTTGGCGACTATGGCCCTAAGTTACCTGCCAAAGTGCGCGACGAAATTTTGAAGATACAGCAAGACATCGTGCAGGGCAAACGCCACCCATTTCAAGGACCGATTGTCGACAACGAAGGCAAAGCCATTGTGGCAGTTGGGCAGAAACTCAGCGATGTTCAGATTTTGAACATCAACTACGGTGTGGCTGGCGTGATTGGCAAAATAAGTCCTTGAAGTTCAATCCCTGAAAAAAAGCCTGCGTTTCAAGGCAGGCTTTTTTCAGTGTCATGACATGCTAGCCATCTAGCTGTATATTTCGAGTCTTGGCCAGTTGGGTCCAGCGGGCCAAGTCGGCCTTCATGTAGGCCGCAAATTCTGAAGGCTTCATGGGCATCAGCTCTACCGCTTCTGTGCTTAATTTTTCTTTGAAATCGGGCTGAGCCAAAACAGTCAGCATGGCATCGTTCAGTGTTTTGACAATGCCAGCCGGCATGTTGGCTGGCCCTACAACGCCATACCATTGTTGGGCATCAAAGCCCTTGAGACCCATCTCTTCTAAAGTGGGAATGTCCTTGACTTGGGGGTGACGCTTGGTGCCTGTCACTGCCAGTGCGCGGATACGACCACTTCGAATGTGCGGCAAAGCTGCGGCCAAGCCAGGGAACATCAATTGCGTTTGACCCCCAATGAGGTCAGTGATGGCCGGTGCAATGCCTCGGTAGGGAATGTGAACCATAAAGCTGTTGGTTTGCAATTTGAAAAGTTCAGCGGTGAGGTGTGTCAAAGATCCAGCACCAGCAGAACCATAGGACAAGCGACCTGGATTTTGTTTGGCATAGTCCATGAAGGCTTTGAAGTTTTGCGGTGGCAAATTGGTGTTAATGCACAGCACATTCGGGGTTGAGCCAATCATGCCAATGGGGGTGAAATCTTTTTCTGCGTCGTAAGGCAGTTTGCGAGTGGCGGGCGCTGTGCCGTGGGTGGCCACATAGCCCTGCATGAGGGTGTATCCGTCAGCGGGTGCACGCGCCGTATTTTGCGAGGCAATGACACCGCCGCCGCCGCCAATGTTGTCAACCACCACAGATTGGCCCAACACTTTGGCCCAGCGCTCACACAGCGCACGGCCTACCATGTCAGAACCACCGCCGGCAGCCACTGGCACGATGTACCGGATGGGTTTACTGGGATAGGTTGACTGAGCTTGGCTAAGCCCTGAAAGGCCCAACAACATAGGGCTGGCTTGAAGCAGGGCGCGTCTTTTCATGGCTTTTCTTCTGAATTGTGACAACCGCAAAGTTTAGCCCAGACTACTCTCAATTGCATTGTTGGGGCTCACACAAGCCTTGAATTGTTCTGACCTTCCCAGTTGGCACTTTACAATGTTGGCTTGCCTCAAAAAATGTTCGAAAGACAAAGAGATGACGATTAAAAGCGACAAATGGATTCGCCGAATGGCTCAAGAGCACGGCATGATCGAGCCTTTCGAGCCCGGGCAAGTGCGTCAAAACGCCGCCGGCGAAAAAATTGTGAGCTATGGCACCAGCAGTTATGGATACGACATTCGATGCGCTCCTGAATTTAAGGTGTTCACCAACATTTACAGCACTGTGGTCGACCCCAAGAATTTTGACGAAAAAAGCTTTGTTGACATCCATTCCGATGTCTGCATCATCCCCCCCAACAGCTTTGCGTTGGCACGAACTCTGGAATATTTCCGTATTCCCCGAAATGTACTCACCATTTGTCTGGGTAAAAGCACCTATGCCCGGTGCGGGATTATTGTGAACGTCACGCCTTTCGAGCCCGAATGGGAGGGCTATGTCACCCTTGAATTCAGCAACACCACCCCTCTGCCAGCCAAGATTTACGCCGGAGAGGGCTGTGCCCAGGTGCTGTTCTTTGAAAGCGATGAAGTCTGCGAGACCAGCTACAAGGATCGGGGTGGAAAATACCAAGGCCAGGTGGGTGTCACTTTACCCAAGACTTAAAGTGCGACAATAGCGGGTTAATGACCGCATCTTTTTCAAATCTATCGCTGGCAGAACCGCTGGCACGTGCCGTAGCCGAAATGGGCTACGAATCCATGACCCCCATTCAAGCTGAGGCCATCCCTGTGGTTTTGACCGGGAAAGACGTGATGGGCGCTGCGCAAACGGGTACGGGTAAAACCGCTGCTTTTTCGTTGCCGCTGCTCCAACGCCTTTTGAAGCACGAAAACACTTCAACATCACCCGCTCGCCATCCTGTGCGCGCCTTGGTCCTGTTGCCAACACGAGAGTTGGCCGATCAAGTGGCGCAGCAAATCAAGCTGTATGCCAAGCACACCCAAATGCGCTGCGCGGTGGTGTTTGGCGGCATGGACATGAAGCCGCAAACCCTTGAGCTCAAACGCGGCGTCGAAATTCTAGTGGCCACACCAGGTCGCTTGCTCGATCACATTGAAGCCAAAAACGCGGTGCTCAACCAGGTGGAGTACGTGGTGCTAGACGAAGCCGACCGCATGCTCGACATCGGCTTTTTGCCAGACCTGCAACGTATTTTGAGTTTCTTGCCTAAGCAGCGCACCACGCTGTTGTTCTCGGCCACTTTCTCGCCTGAAATCAAGCGCTTGGCCGGAAGCTACTTACAAGATCCCGTCACCATTGAAGTGGCGCGTCCCAACGAAACAGCCTCCACCGTGGAGCAACGCTTTTACACTGCGCAAGATGACGACAAGCGCAGGGTTGTGAAAGCCGTTTTAAAAGATCGCGGCATCAAGCAGGCCTTCATCTTTGTCAACAGCAAGCTGGGTTGTGCCCGTTTGGCGCGTTCTCTTGAGCGCGAGGGTCTGGTCACCGCTGCCTTGCATGGCGACAAGTCCCAAGACGAACGCCTGAAAGCCCTTGAGGCTTTCAAAAAAGGCGAAGTCGATTTACTGGTCTGCACCGATGTGGCAGCCCGCGGACTTGACATCAAAGATGTACCTGCCGTGTTTAACTTTGATGTGCCCTTCAATGCTGAAGATTATGTGCACCGCATTGGTCGCACAGGCCGTGCTGGCGCCTCTGGGCTGGCTGTGACTTTGGTCTCACCCTCCGACATGCGTTTGGTAGCCGACATTGAAAAGCTCATCAAAACCAAACTTCAAGTGGAAAACTACCCATTGAATGAAGACCGTTCGCGAGGCAATCTCAGCGAAGGTCGACGGGAAGAGCGACGTGATGATCGCCGAGAGGAGAGAAGACCCGAGCGTGGTTTTGAGCGGCGCCGTGAAGAAGAGGCCCCTCGCGAGCGACGCAGCAGTTTCAGGCCTGCGGAAGTGTCCAGAGACCCCTTCTTTGAGAAGCCCTACGAGGCTCCTAGCTTGGAGCAAGCTGCTTCGGCTTCCTGGGAAGCGTCACCTAAGACGACGGCATCCCGTACAGGTATTTCTGCCAACATCAAGCCAAAACGCAAAGTGGCGGCTTTGTTCAAGTCGGGCGAATAAGTTCAGCGGTTTGCAAAGAGACCCGTCAATTTGTCGGGTGAGGTATTTCCCGACTTAAATTTTGTGCATTCCCCTGTCAAAATGCACGGATGAAACTCAAAACACCCATTGCCCTTGCCGTTTTGTCTCTCATTTCTCCGTGGGGATGGGCGCAGAGCACCCCTCCTGCCAATGCGCCGGTTCAAGACATGGGCCGCGTCGAAATCAAAAGCAACCGCGACAACACCATGGAAGAGCGCCGGCAGTCTACGGCCGCCAAAATTGTGATTGGTCGGGAAGAGCTCGACAAACAAGGTGATGGCACCTTGGGAGAAGTATTGAAACGCTTGCCCGGCGTCACCATTCAAGGCGCACCCGGCCGTGGTGGTGCCATTCGCATGCGAGGTTTAGGCGGTGGTTACACCCAAATCCTTTTGGATGGACAACGTGTACCACCCGGCTTCTCCATAGAGTCTTTGACACCCGAGATGGTGGAGAAAGTAGAAATTTTGCGTGCACCAACTGCGGAGACAGGTGCGCGGGCCATTGCGGGCACCATCAACATCATTTTGCGCGAAGGCCAGCGAGCCAATCCAGATGATTTGAAGGTGGGTGCCGCCATGGAAAACGGACACCGCTCTGAAGGCTTGAACTGGGTTCACAACCTCAAGTCCGAGGCATTGAATGGCACCCTCACGGTCTCAGCCATGAACAACTGGCGGCCTGAAGACAATACCACCCTGACCGATTCCAGCGTCGATGCGCAAGGCCGAACGCCAGCATGGTCTTCACACCGAGAGCGTCACACGATGAACTTGGGGCAACGCCAAGGCATGAACGCCAACGCCAGACTCATGTGGCGCGGTGAAGAAGGCAAAGCGCTGATTTTGATGCCCTTCGTGGTGTATTCAGAGTTCAGCAGTTTGGGGCGTGTCGACCTGACTGAAAACAAGTCCATCAATGGCATTCAACAGCCCTTTGCGTCTGATGCGGCCAATACCACCAACAACAGTCGATTTGTGTTGACGCGTTTGAATGGTCAGTGGAACCAGCGCTTCTCGGCGGACGACAGATTTGAATTTAAGTTTGGCTTGGGTGAATCGCACTACAAGTACCGCTTTAACCAAGTCG
>Ga0214919_10006239_pt1 | contig 16469 bp, 13 predicted proteins | sample LL1503_MetaG_FD_177994 | JGI IMG/M metagenome (GOLD analysis project Ga0214919, IMG submission 177994) | Freshwater microbial communities from Lake Lanier, Atlanta, Georgia, United States - LL-1503 | ecosystem: Environmental > Aquatic > Freshwater > Lake | place: USA: Georgia | collected... | reverse complement strand
CAACGTTAGCAATCTGTGCTGGAATAACATTCATCATGACACTGCTGGGATATACGGCCCGCCCTCCGGGGACATATAAGCCAACCCGGTCAACTGGTATCCATTTTTCAGAAACCACTCCACCATCGACAACTTCAGTAAAAGTTTCACGGCGAACCTGTGATGAGTGAACTTTTCTAATTCGCTCTATAGATAGCTCAAGCGCAGATTTAATTTCATCATCAAGATTGGCTAATGCAGATGCCAAAGCAGTTGCGGGCACACGAATACTGGGTGGCCTTACTCCATCAAATTCTTGAGCTAAATCAATTAAATCCAACTCACTGCCATTTTTAACTCTGAGCAATATCGGTTCGATCAACCGCATAGCTTCTTTGACATCTAAAACAGCCCGTGGGAGTTCGTTTTGGTATGCCATCTTCGTCAAATGACGTCCACGAAGATCTACGGTTCTGATCATTGTGCAATTGTAATGCTGGCCGAGTTACGGATGGCGCGCAATTATGGGTTTAAACCAGGCAGTTAGGGCCCAAAATGGATTTCAAATCAGCGCTCAAACTTGGAGATGATGTCACCAAGGCATCAATCTTCATAAAAGTACTCTGGCTATTGTCATTGAGTTGCAAATGCACCTCACGCTTTCCAGGGTGTGCCCGCAAAATCTCCTTGATTCGATCAACAATTGGCGGGGTGCACTGTGAAATTGGAAGTGAAATGACTAGAGGTCCAGCAGGGCCAGTAGATATATCTGGAATCGACATTTCAAGAGCAGTAAAACGTAAGGTGTCCTCCCGGCGATCGACCCTTCCTCGGATAGTAACGATTCTATCTTCGGTAAGAGACATTGAATACTGATTGTAAGTGTTTGAGAAAAACAAAACTTCAAGTGCGCCTTCAAGATCCTCTACGGTGACTACCGCCCAAGAAGCTCCTTGACGTGAAACTTTTCGCACCACGCTGGTAATTAATCCTCCTATAGTGACGATTGATTCACTTTGAGCACCGTCATCGACTAGCTCACTGATACTCATATCTGTATTCGCGCGCAATACATGCTCGACTCCTAGCAAAGGATGATCAGATACATAAAGACCTAACATCTCTCTTTCATAACTCAGGAGCATAGGTTTGTCCCATTCGCCTTTGGGTATCTCTAAATCTAGGGATACAACGTGACTAATTGACTCTCCGCCAAATAGATCAAATTGGCCAATGGCTTCTGCCCGTTTAGATTCGATTACTGAATCTATTGCTTCAAGATAAATTGCCATTAAACCTTTACGTGTAACTCCCATAGAACCGAAAGCTCCAGCTTTAATAAGTGACTCAATTGTTTTCTTATTGCACACTTGTGCATCAACTTTTGCTAGAAAGTCTCCGAAGGATGTGAATCGACCCTTGGATTCGCGTGATGCTTTTATTGACGCAACTACTCCCTCGCCAACATTACGAATAGCTGCCAACCCAAAACGAATATCGTTTCCGCGCGGCGTGTATTCTGCATCGGATTCGTTAACATCAGGTTCAAGTACTTTAATTCCCATACGTCGACACTCACTCAAATACAGCGCAGATTTGTCTTTGTCATCACGCACGCTTGTGAGTAAGGCAGCCATGTATTCAGTTGGATAATTCGCTTTTAAGTAACCAGTCCAATAAGAAACAACGCCATATCCCGCAGAGTGCGCACGATTAAATGCGTAATCTGAGAAGGGAATCAAAACATCCCATAGTCTTTTTATCGCGGCAGTTGAGTATCCATTTGTCTTCATTCCGGCTTCAAAGGGAACGTACTCTTTGTCGAGAATATTTTTGTCCTTCTTACCCATCGCCTTACGAAGTAAATCTGCGCGCCCGAGTGAGAAACCTGCAACTTTTTGGGCAATTGCCATTACTTGTTCTTGATAAACAATTAAGCCATATGTGTCTCCGAGGATCTCTTTAAGAGCATCAACGAGTTCAGGGTGAATCGCCTCTACTGGCTTTCGGCCATTTTTGCGATCTGCATAGTTATTGTGTGCATTTTCGCCCATAGGTCCAGGGCGGTAAAGCGCGATCACGGCGGAAATATCTTGAAAAGAATCCGGGGACATTGCCCGTAGCAAGGCGCGCATTGGGCCACCATCTAGCTGAAAGACACCTAACGTGTCTCCTCGTGATAAAAGTTCATAAGTTTTCTTATCATCCAGCGGTAAGTCTTCCAAAATAACGTCGATGCCTTTATTGGATTTTATGTTCAGAAGTGCATCATCCAAGACCGAAAGATTTCGAAGTCCGAGAAAATCCATTTTGAGTAAACCAATTGCTTCACACGCACCCATATCAAACTGCGTGATAATCGCGCCATCAGCTTCGCGGCGATGAATTGGAATAACATCAAGAAGTGGTTCTCGCGAAAGGATTACGCCAGCAGCATGTACGCCCCACTGTCGCTTCAAGCCTTCTAAGCCTCGTGCAGTATCAACAACTCGTTTTGAATCAGGATCTGATTCGTACAGTGTGCGAAATTCCCCAGCTTCTCCGTATCTATCATCACTTGAGTTAAATACTCCGCTGAGAGAAATGTCCTTTCCCATCACAGATGGGGGCAGGGCCTTAGTGAGTTTTTCACCGATTACATATGGATAACCAAGAACTCGAGTTGAGTCTTTAATCGCCTGCTTCGATTTAATTGTTCCATAAGTAATGATTTGCGCTACGCGATCTTCGCCATATTTAGTGGTTGCGTAGCGAATCATTTCGCTTCGTCGACGCTCATCAAAGTCTAAATCAATATCGGGCATTGAGATTCGCTCAGGATTCAAGAATCGTTCGAACAAGAGTCCATGTTCTAATGGATCAAGACCTGTTATGCCAAGGGCATAAGCAACTAAGGATCCTGCGGCAGAACCACGACCTGGACCAACACGTATACCAACGGTTTTTGCATGTGCCACCAAATCTGCGACAACCAAGAAATAACCTGGAAATCCCATCTTTTCCATAACGCCGAGTTCATAAGTAAGTCGCTCGTGGTGTGCCGGAGTAACTCGAGTTCCCATTCGTGCGATTAAACCGCGTTCGGCCTCTTTCTTCAGCCAAGAGTCTTCAGTCTCACCGTTTGGAACAGTGAACTGTGGCAAAAGATTTTCACCTTCGCGCAAGGTGACATTACAGCGCTCGGCAATAAGCAATGTGTTGTCACAACTTTCTGGGATTTCTTTGAAAAGCTCACGCATTTGGGCGGCGGTTTTTACATAGAAGCTATCGTTATCAAATTTAAAGCGCTTGGGGTCTGCCAGCGTTGATCCTGATTGAACGCACAGCAATGCCTCATGGGCGGGTGCATCAGTCTGCAACGTATAGTGAAGATCATTTGTTGCGAGTAAGGGCAAACCTAATTCTTTGCCAAGTTTCAAAAGATCAGCTTTTACTCGACTCTCGATATCGATTCCATGATCCATTACCTCTAAATAAAAATTATCCGCACCAAAAATATCTTGATAATCACTCGCAGCTTTAATCGCTTCTTTATAAGCGCCCATCCGCAAGCGTGTTTGTATTTCACCGCCAGGACAACCCGTTGTTGCTATTAATCCAGTTGAATAAGCTGCCAAGATTTCCCGATCCATGCGGGGCTTGTAGTAATAACCCTCAAGGGATGCCAGCGATGACAACCGAAAGAGATTTGCAAGTCCAATATTATTCTCAGCCAAAATAGTCATGTGAGTATATGCCCCGCCACCCGAGACATCATCTTCGCCACCGTCAGCCCATTTCACTCTCTTCTTTTCAAAGCGAGACTCTGGAGCTACATAAGCCTCGATGCCAATAATCGGTTTGATGCCCGCTTTTTTTGCACTCTTGTAAAAATCAAATGCACCAAAAACATTTCCATGATCGGTCATCGCAATTGCTGGCATTTCTTGCTTTGCTACTTCACTCATCAAGTCACCAATACGGGCAGCACCATCGAGCATGGAGTATTCAGTGTGAACGTGTAAGTGAACGAAGTTATCGGTAGACATAGTTGATATAAGGCTATTGCTTACGGCAGCACTGCATCTGAAAGCAACGCCAGCGAAGCTGTGAGATCGGCGGGATAAGGAGCGGTGAAGTTGAGTGTGGCGCTGGTGATGGGGTGTTCAAAGCGAAGCTCCTTGGCATGAAGCCAAGGACGCGACATTGCAAGGCTCTTTGCCAGCACCGGGTCTGCGCCATATGTCATGTCCCCCACCAATGGATGATTAAGGGCGGAGAAATGGACACGAATCTGGTGAGTGCGACCAGTTTCGAGTTCAACTTTGACAAGTGAGACAGCACGGTAAAACTCAATTACCTCATAGTGGGTTATTGAATCTTTTCCAGTACCAACGACTGCAAATCGATGATCCTCTTTTGGATGACGGTCAATGGGGGCATCGATAGTTCCAGTAGTTGGGTCCATATGCCCTTGAATCAGCGCATGATAAATCTTTTCAACACTGCGAGTTCGGAATGCATCTTTTAGCACCGTGAATGCTCGGTCACTTTTTGCGACAATCATCAACCCACTTGTACCAACATCTAATCGATGAACAATTCCTTGACGCTCTGCTGCCCCACTTGTTGAAATCACAAAACCTGCTGCACTCAAAGCTCCAACAACTGTTGGTCCAGTCCAGCCAGGACTAGGGTGTGCAGCACAGCCAACTGGCTTATTTATGACAACAATATCTTCGTCTTCATAAACTATTTCGAGACCTTCTATCGGGGTTAACGGAATCGGCACTGAATTTATAGGCGCGGGTAGCAGCACTTCAATAATCTGGCCAGCAATAACTTTTTCGGATTTGAGCATAGCCCGGTTCGAAGTTGTGATGTCCCCATCTTCTAGAAGTTTTACCACTGCGGTGCGAGAAAGTCCCAATACTCGGGTCAGTGCACTATCAATTCGCTCTCCAGCAACGCCTTCAGGCACAGCTAAAGTTCTCAACTCTCGATTACTCATATCTTTAAATCCTTCTTTGTAATCGGAGAAATATTTCGTACAGTTAAATACAAGGAGAGTCCAGCAGCACACACAATAGCGGAATCAGCAATATTAAATATTGGCCAATGAGGAAGTTGCATCCAATCGATTACATGTCCACGCAAAAAGCCTGGATCACGGAAAATGCGATCGCTCAAATTACCAAGAACTCCACCCAGGACTAATCCCAGAACTATCGCCCAGCCTCTGGAAGTAATCTGTGGTGCAAAATAGATAATTGTGGTGAGAACAATTACCCCGAAAATCGAGAGTAGAAATGTTGCTCCGGTAGCGAATGAAAATGCCGCACCTGAGTTTCTGACAAAGTTCAGCTGAAAAAAACTTCCCACGATCTTTATTGAACCGCGATGTGACAGCTGACTTACCGCCCAGGCCTTAGTAGCTAAATCGAGGATCCAGATAAACCAGGCAACACTTAATAGTGTTCGCCACCTTTGCACTCTTAGCGCCGTTCTTCCTTCTGCTTGCACAGCATGCAGAGAGTTGCGCGTGGAAAAACTTGAAGTCGAGCTTTACCAATTGCATTTCCACATTCTTCACAAGAGCCATATCGCTTAGAGTCAATGCGATCTAGTGCGCGTTCAGTCTGTAAAACCATGTCGCGCGCATTGATCACAAGTGACATTTCGTGCTCACGTTCGAATGTCTTTGTTCCAGCATCAGCTTGATCATCTCCAGCACCTTCACCTGACTCTTGAATCAGTGAATCCATCTCAAGTTCAACTATCGCTAACTCATGACGAAGACGCTCAAGCTCTTTGGAAATCTCAGTGCGCACGGCTTTCAACTCTGCCGGAGTCCAAGGTGCTTCTGTATCGCTGACAACAATTGGAGTCGGTGCACTTTTTATTGGTTTTAGTGGCGCTGATTTTTTCCCACTCTTAACTGGACGCGGAGGTGGTGGCATAACTAGGCGGCGCTCTTCAATAACAGGTGCCGCGATCGGTGCACTGACAGTCGAAACGGAAACGGTTTGGGAACTCTCATCCACAGTCAGCGTCGTCTTTGTTGTGGACGCCTTTGCCGCAGGGGCTTTTTTAACTGGGATTGATTTTACTGCACTCTTTTTAGCCACAGCTTTTTTTACCGCCGCTTTCTTTGCCACAGGCTTTTTGACAACAGCTTTTTTGGTAGGAACCTTTTTAGCGGGAGCTTTTTTGGCAACCTTCTTCACTGCGCTCTTGGTTGGAGCCTTCTTAGCTGCGGCTTTTTTAACTGTCTTCTTCGGCATGACGCGAACCTTATTCCGATTGCACCATCTATACCAACTACGCCACGGGAGTTTTTAGGCTTCAGATGGCCTAGACTGCTGCTACTAACTGAATATGAGCGTTGACGGGGCCATCACCTCACGAGCTCGCCGGAAGAAATGAGTTAAAACTCACCTAGAACTGGCATTGTTAGTATTTAAAGCGGCGCGAAATGGCGCAAGGTGGGTGGTACCGCGAGCTCTGCGATAGTGGAGAGCGTCCCTCCAGAAGATTTATTTCTTGGAGGATTTTTTATGGTGTTTCGAGCAATCTCCGCAGCTGTAGACCTGCCTGCAGTCGAACATGAAATTTTAAAGTTCTGGCGAGAGAATGATATTTTTAATAAAACTGTTGATGCACGCTCAGGAGCAATGCCATGGACATTTTACGAAGGTCCACCGACAGCAAACGGGATGCCTGGCACTCACCATATTGAGGCACGAGTTTTCAAAGATGTCTTTCCTCGTTTTCAAACCATGAAAGGAAGACATGTCACCCGAAAAGCAGGTTGGGATTGTCATGGATTACCTGTTGAAATCGCAGTTGAAAAAGAATTAGGTTTTAATGGCAAAGGAGATATCGAAGCATTCGGTGTTGCCGCATTTAACGATAAGTGTCGTGAATCCGTGCAGCGCCACGTAACTGCATTTAGTGACATGACAGATCGAATGGGTTTCTGGGTAGATTTTGATCAAGCGTATTGGACTATGTCACCTGAATATGTGGAAAGCGTTTGGTGGTCCCTTAAAGAAATTTGGAAAAAGGGTCTTCTAGTTCAAGATCATCGGGTTGCACCGTATTGTCCTCGGTGCGGAACTGGATTATCCGACCATGAACTAGCTCAGGGATATGAAACGGTAACTGATCCATCTGTGTATGTCAGATTTCCAATAACTTCGGGTGAATTTGCTCCACTCAATGCGTCATTTTTAGTGTGGACAACAACTCCATGGACATTGGTTTCAAATACTGCAATTGCCGTAAATCCCGATGTTGATTACGTAGTAGTTGAAGTCACTGCTGATGAAAAAACTGAGGTTTTAATTGTTGCAGAGGCGCTAACCGAAAGCGTAAAGGGTGAAAAAAGGATTATTAAAAAGCTCTTGGGTAAAGAACTGGAGCACACTACTTATAAGCGTCCATTTGATTATATCGAAATCCCGCAAGCGCATTACATAGTGCTTGCAAGTTATGTGACAACTGAGGATGGAACTGGATTAGTACATCAGTCCCCTGCTTTTGGTGCAGATGACTTGGCGGTTTGTCGTGCTTACGGTTTGCCGGTAATTAACCCAATTGCACCGGATGGAACTTTTCTCAAAGAGATCCCGCTCATCGGTGGAACATTCTTTAAAGATGCCGACAAGATTCTTGTTAAAGAGCTTAAGTCCAACGGTGCGCTCTATAAGCACCAACAATATGAGCATTCATATCCACATTGTTGGCGATGCCACACAGCGCTCATGTATTACGCTCAACCATCCTGGTATATCCGGACCACTTCTATCAAAGAGGCACTGCTTCGGGAAAATGCTTCGACTGATTGGCATCCAGAAACAATTAAAGACGGACGTTATGGCGATTGGCTCAACAACAATATCGATTGGGCGCTTTCACGTAATCGATACTGGGGCACTCCCCTCCCGATTTGGCGTTGTGAAAATAAACATGAAATTTGCGTTGACTCGCTCAAAGAATTAGGTGAGCTTTCGGGACAGGCTCTTTCAAACCTTGATCCACATCGACCATTTGTTGATGACATCAAGTTTCCATGTGCCGAGTGTTCGAAGACTATGACTCGAGTGCCAGAAGTAATCGACTGCTGGTATGACTCAGGCGCAATGCCATTTGCTCAGTGGGGTTACCCTCATAAAGAGGGATCAATTGAAAAATTTCAAGCGTCCTACCCCGCCGATTTCATCTGTGAGGCAATTGACCAAACTCGGGGTTGGTTCTATACGTTGATGACAATTGGAACATTAGTTTTTGATAAATCTTCTTATAAAACTGTTCTGTGTCTTGGGCACATTTTGGATAAAGATGGTCGCAAGATGAGCAAGCACGTAGGAAATGTCTTAGAACCAATGGCACTCATGGATCAGCATGGTGCCGATGCTGTCCGCTGGTACATGCTGGCTGCAGGATCCCCTTGGGCGGCTCGCCGTGTTGGCCATGATGCCATTAATGAAGTGGTCCGTAAGGTTCTTTTAACATATTGGAACACAGTTTCATTTCATGCTCTCTATGCAAAAGCTTCAGAGTTTGAATTAGCGCAAGCTCCGGCTTTGGAGCAACGTTCTTTAATGGATAAATGGATTATCTCTGAACTGAACAAACTAATCGGTGAAGTTGATTTTGCTTTAACAGGATTCGATTCTCAAAATGCAGGGCGCGCTCTTGCACGCTTCATTGATGATTTATCCAATTGGTATGTACGACGCTCACGTCGGCGTTTTTGGGATGGTGATGTTGCTGCAATGGCAACACTGCATGAGTGCTTAGTGACACTCACTCAATTGCTCTCTCCAATGGTTCCATTTATTACTGAGCAAGTTTGGCAAGAACTTGTTCGACCAACAGATGCAGATGCAGTTTCATCTGTACACCTATCTGATTTTCCGCTGGTAATTCATTCTGCGATTGATGAAGAATTAAATCAGCAAGTAGCACTCACCCGGCGCATAGTCGAACTTGGTCGAGCATCTCGCGCTGAGTCCGGGATCAAAGTAAGGCAGCCTTTGGGTAGAGCTCTCATTGCAGCAAGTGGTTGGGCATCACTGCCTCCACAAATGCGGGAACAGATTGCCGATGAACTAAATGTCGTGGCTTTAGAAGATATTGCTAGCGCTGACGGTGACCTAGTTGATATCTCGATAAAAGCTAATTTCAAAAGCTTAGGAGCAAAATTTGGTGGAGCCGTGCAGGAAATTGCAAAAGCGATTGCAGCTAGCGACGCCACGATCCTTGTAAAGACCCTTCGCTCAGCGGGCTCTACCATGGTTGGCCAGTGGCAAATCGAACTTGAAGATTTAGTTATAACAGAGGTACCGAAAAGTGGCTGGACGGTGACTTCTCATGATGGCGAGAGTGTTGCTTTGGATTTAGAGTTAACTTCGACGCTGATATTGGCAGGTAATGCCCGAGAAGTTATTCGCTTTATTCAGGAGCGACGAAAAAGTGATGGCTTTGAGATTTCAGACCGAATCTCAATAGAGTGGAACGCCTCTGCTGAGATTGTCGCTGCTATTGAAATTCACTCTTCTCACATACAAGATGAGGTTCTGGCAATCTCAATGCAGCGCGATGAATCCCTAAAACTGAGTGAAAGTGAGTTTGGTTTGACGGTGGTTCTTACTAAAGCCCGCTGACAAAACCAATCAGAAGTTGGACTCCAAAAAAGAGCACGATAAAGCTCATATCTAAACTGACCGCACCTAAGCGCAGAGGTGGAATGAAACGACCGACAAATCGCATTGGCTGATCCGTAATGGCATAAATGGCCTCAACTAAATAAAGCGATATCCCGCTTGGTTTCCAGTTGCGAGCAAACATTCGGATGTAATCAAGTATGAGACGACCCAGCAGGGCAAATAAAAAGATTTCAAGAATTGAAGAAAGTATTGAACCTAACCTCATGTGAAACTAACTCTGATTGAAAAAACTTGCTTGAGCTGCAGCCGATTTATCTTCGGTGCTCACATGAATATTAGCTGGTGAAATTAAGAAAACCTTCTTAGTAACTCTCTCGATAGTGCCGTGCAAACCAAAAGCAAGCCCGCTCGCAAAGTCAACTAAGCGTTTGTGTTCAGACTCATCCATCTCGGTCAAATTAATGATAACTGGATTTCCTTGGCGAAAATGTTCACCAATTGTGCGAGCTTCATTGTAGAAACGCGGATGCAAAGTAATAATCCGATCTAACACCGGCAAATCTAACTGAGGTGCTGCTTCGACAGTCGAAGTGATTACAGTGGAAACAGAACCCCTTGGCTTAATTCTGACTTCATTGGAAATCGGGACAGCCGGAACTTGTGAAGACAGTGGAGCATCAAACTCCGGTTCATCCATCAAGCCTAAATAACTTGCGATTCGTTTCACTGCATTAGCCATGGGTATACGTTACCTGTCTGTCTAGCGAGAGCCCATTATTTGGCTACCGATGCGTAAATGTGTCGCGCCATGGGCAATGGCGGTTTCAAAGTCTCCACTCATTCCCGCCGAGAGCTTTGCCGCACCTGGAAAATCTGCACAAAAAGCCAGATGAATATCATGAAGTACAGAATAAGCAGCTTCCGGTTGCATCCCAAGTGGTGCGACAGCCATCAGCCCAGCCAAATGATGGTTTGGGTCTGCATTAACCTTTTCTGCAAGCGCATAGAGGGACTGTATTGATGATCCTCCACGATGGAGACTGCCATCTAAGTTGACTTGAAGAAAAATATCTAGAGAGTGACTTGCTACCTTTTGAATTATTTCAAAGTGGCGCAGATCATCGAGCGAATGAATGACGTTGGCCCAAGCGCATATGGACTTTAATTTATTACTTTGAATCTGGCCTTGAAAGTGCCACCTACCTTGTACCTCATTGGCTTTAGGCCGTGCATCACCATCTCGATTTTCTCCGAAATCATTTACTCCAAGCCCTTTTAGAATTCGGACATCACTTACTGGAAAGGTTTTAGTTACCACAATGAGCGATATTTCATGCGGATTTCTAACAGAAGATTTACAGGCAGAGTCAATCCGAGATTTTATATCTTCTAAATTGGTAGCTAACTCTTCTTCACGCGTCAGAGCCATATTACTCCGGCATTTCGACCAGTAATTTTTTGACGGCGATATGAAAACAGGTGATTACTTTCAAGTGTGCACTCCGGCGCTGCTTCATATGTAATGCCTTCAGAAACTAAATCCCCTATTAGAGCTTTGCAAAGATCCAAAGCAGGAGTGGAATTCTTGGTTTGAGTAGCCGCCAGTGGGTGGGTGCGCAAAACACCTTCGAATATTTCTGGAGAGACTTCATAACATTCTCCGCAAATTGACGGACCTATGTGTGCGTGAATTTTGTCGGCTCTTAATTCTCGCATTTCCTGAATAACTTTCTGGGTAATTGAATTAATTAAACCTTTTCTCCCTACATGTACTGCTGCCACCACGGTTGCAGATGAAAGCAGTAATGGGATGCAGTCAGCGACTAATACTGCTAACGCCAAACCAGGTATATCTGTAATAAGTGCGTCACAAGTTGGATCAATTTCACTTATTGATTGGGTGAAAGTAAATCTATCTCCATGGACTTGGTTCATGAACTGAATCGGCCCTAGTGCACTCGTAAGGGATTTTCGGTTTTTAAAGACTGCTGTTGGCTCATCCCCTACATGCAATGCAAGATTGAAAGAATCAAAAGGCGCAAGGCTAAAACCTCCACGCCGATCGGTGAAGATTGTCGGCAAGGCAAATTACTTCATAAAGTCAGGCACATCGATATCTTGCTCATCCTCAGAGACAAGTTCCTCAAATGTGACACGTCGTCGCGGTGTTGAATCATCATCGAGATCGAGAGCAACTGAAATTGGATCATTGGCAGCGATGGGATCGGCTTGTCCATTGAGGGTAGATGCATCGATGATTGGCGTAGACACTCGCTTTGGTTCGCCACCTTCAAAACCAGCAGCTACAACAGTGATACGAACCTCATCCCCTAAAGCATCGTCGATAGTGGTACCGAAAATGAATTTAGCGTTGGGATGAACTGCCGCCTGTACAAGTTCACAAGCCTCATTCACTTCAAATAGTCCAAGATCTGAACCACCCGAAATTGATAGTAGGACTCCCATCGCACCATCGATAGAGGCCTCCAGCAGCGGTGACGAAATAGCGAGCTCTGCTGCACGAAGTGCACGATTTTCACCGCGCGCTGAACCTATTCCCATTAACGCCGAACCTGCTCCAGACATAACCGCTTGGACATCGGCAAAGTCGAGATTGATGAGACCTGGTTGTGTAATGATCTCGGTTATTCCTTGAACTCCTGAAAGTAAAACTTGATCGGCGCTTTTAAATGCATCAGCTAAAGTAATTGTTCTATCTGAAATTGCAAGTAAACGATCATTTGGAATAACAATTAAAGTATCTACTTCACTTCGTAGCGCTTCAATTCCAATCTCTGCTTGTGCAGAGCGCAACTTTGCTTCAAATGAAAAGGGGCGTGTAACAACACCAATTGTTAGTGCACCTAGTTCACGTGCAATCTTTGCGACAACCGGGGCTGCGCCAGTGCCAGTACCGCCACCTTCACCAGCAGTTACAAAAACCATATCGGCTCCGCGTAAAATTTCTTCAATATCTTCGGCATGATCGAGAGCTGCAGATTTTCCTTTTTCAGGATCCATTCCTGCGCCAAGACCGCGAGTTGTTTTGCGACCAATATCTAACTTCACATCTGCATCACTCATTAATAAATGTTGCGCGTCTGTATTTATTGCAATGAATTCGACGCCTTTGAGACCAACATCAATCATTCGATTAATTGCATTTACTCCACCGCCGCCAATGCCAACTACTTTGATGACTGCCAAATAATTTTGCGGTGAAGCCACGTTTTTCCTCCTCGTAAACCATAAACCTCTACTTGAGCCTTATTATCAAATATTTTTCGTACAAGGTGAACGTAAAGTGAGAAGGCTTCTTAAGCAAACACCGACTCGATTTATTTTATGTCGTGTCGAAAGTTGCTGCTACTTAACTATCGGTGCATGTGGCGCTGTTAAATCAATTCGATGTATCTTTCGATTCTCTGGTCGAACAAGTAAAGCGCTATAAACCTGAGCTTTAAGTGCATTCTCTTTATCTTGCCCCCAAAGCACTTCCAATTTTCTGTCGCCACTCTCGATCTCAAGCACATATGAATCCGTATTTCTTACTTTCACCAGTCTTATATCTTTGCTGATTTCGATGGGTAGAGTTTTGAAAAACATTGATGCCTTTATGGCAGTTTCTATCGAAGGCCCTTGAATTCGTGGTAAATCTGGTGCGGCAATACCTTGGTATTCAAAGCTGACTCCTTCTTCGTCGATTGCGCGACTATTGAAAATCGCAATCGGAGTTCTCTCATTGATATCGATTGTTACTTTGCCGTTAATCCAATTTCTAGAAATCTCTACAGATCTTACCCATTCCAATTTTTCATACTCCGCAATTATCACTCGGGGTTCAACTCGCGCTAATTTTTCGCCAAGCTCAACCCTAGAGGTTATGAATTTACTAGTACCTTTAATCTCTACCGAGCTAACTGTAAATAACGAAGACCAACCCAGAATATAGGCTAAAGCTGCAATTAGTAAACATCCACCAACAAAATATAGAGATCGTTTTTTCATTTAACCAAAACGTCTAATCAAACCATCAACAATAACTGGCGCTAATGAACTCACGTCCCCAGCTCCCAAAGTAATAATGACATCACCTGGTTGTGCGGAGTCAATGACGCTGTCAGTCACTTCAATAAAGTTGGGAATGTACTCACCATTAGTCATAACGTCTGTAATTAATCGAGAGGTAACGCCTGCAATTGGTTTTTCGCTCGCTGCATAAACTTCAAGAACTATTGCTCGATCAGCGAGTGAAAGTGACTCAGCAAACCCCGCAGCAAACGCTGCCGTTCGAGAATATCTGTGTGGTTGAAAGATAACAATGAGGCGTCCGTCGCCAGCGAATCTGCGCGCTGCTTGAAGGGTCACGGCAATCTCTGTTGGATGATGACCATAATCATCAATAACTCTCACGCCGTGCACTGTTCCTTTTATCTCGAATCGACGGCCAGTTCCACGAAAAATCGATAGCCCATGAATCAGATCGGCTGCGGCAAAACCTAGTTGTAACCCAGTTGCCAGAACCGCTGCAGAATTGAGCAAGTTGTGATGACCTGGTACTTGAAGTTCAATGAATCCAATAGCTTTACCATGCCAAATTGCGCGAGCACGCGAACCCATAGCTAATAGTTCAATTGAATCTATCGTTAAATCGCATCCCTCACGAACTCCATAAGACACGCAAGTAAGTTTTTGAATCTTTTCAATAAGGGCAACAGCACCATCGTCATCTGCGCAATAAGTTAAAAAACCATTTTGGTCAATGGTATGAGCGAATTGATTAAATGCTTCCGATACCTCGGCGGGAGTCGTAAAAAAATCTACATGATCATGTTCAATATTTGTAACTATCGCTGCGAATGGGTGGTATTCAAGAAATGAGCCATCTGATTCATCAGCTTCTGCAACAAAAATCTTGCCAGTCCCACGATGAGCGTTAGAACCAGAAGCGGTGATTGTTCCTCCTATCGCAAAAGAAGGATCCGCCGCACAGCTTTGAAGCGCTACTGCCAACATTGAGGAAGTTGTAGTTTTTCCATGAGTTCCAGCAACGGCGATGCTTGTCGATTCTGACATAAGAATTGAAAGTGCTGCTGCACGTGTTAATACGGGAATTTCAAGCTTATGCGCCATCTCAAGTTCAGGATTATTTGGTGAAATTGCATTTGAATAAACAACACAATCCGCACCTTGAACATTTGCTGCCGCATGTGAAGTAGATATTGTTGCACCTAGCGCAATAAGAGCTTTAACAACTGATGAGTCTTTTGCATCGGAACCACTCACAATAATTGAGTGCGACAGAGCTATGCGTGCCAGGCCGCTCATGCCAGCGCCACCGATACCTATAAAGTGAACACGCTTTCCAACTAGTGAAGCCAGTGTTGGTTTCATTGATTCTCCATCGCGTGCTCACCCAAGGCAACTATTTTCGCAGCTGCGTCTAGTTCGACATCAGATCCATTGATAGGTGCGGTTTGAGATTTGGCAAGGAGCCCGTCGATATTTTCAATTAAATATTGAGAGCTCAGTAGATATTGATCCAAAATCGTTGCTCTCCCATCAGTTACGAGTGAGCGAGCATTCATAAACTGTTCGCCATTACCAATAGGTAGGGGCACGAAAAGAGCGTAACGACCTAAAGTTCGAAATTCACTGCAGGTGACCGCGCCACTTCGCGCAATAATCACATCACTTGCAAGATAGGCATCACTCATAGTCTCTACATATGAAACTGGGCGATATGCACCCTGTGAATGAGGCAATTGATTGGCCTTACCAACTGAGTGCAAAATTGAAAACCCCTTTGCTAGAAAGGCATCAACAGCTCCTGACACCGCAGCATTGATAGCAATGGCACCTTGCGAGCCACCCATAACAAATATTAATGGAGAATTTTCTTGAAATCCCAACCGCTTTTTCGCTGCTCTACGGGCTTCAATAAAATCTGCCGCCGAATCACGATATGCCTGTGCTACATCAGTGCGCAAAGGTAATCCAGTTATAAGTGCATCGGTAAACTCGCGAGATTCAACATGATGCGCAACGGCTAAATAGGGTGTTAGTAAAGCTCCAAGGCGGTTTGCCCAACCAGGCTTCACATTTGCTTCGTGAATAACTATTGGAACTCCAGCCAAACGTGCCTCAATGTAAGCCGGTCCACTTACGTATCCCCCGAAACCTACAAGAAGATCGGCTTTTGAGAGAATTGTACGGGAAGTACGAACTGAAGTTATTAACGTAAATGGAATCTGTAACCAAGATGAAGAAACTCTTCGTGAGATCGCGACTTTTGGAATGTGCACTAACTCAAAACCGGCTTGAGGGACAAGTGAATTTTCTAGCCCACTTTTGGTGCCTATGAAAACGATGCGATCGCTGGGATGTGAAATCTTCCACTCTCGAGCAACAGCAAGTGCAGGTTCAATATGTCCAGCGGTTCCACCGCCTGCCAAAACTATCGTAGCCACTTGAAATCACTTTTCTTTAGATCCTCAAAAATCTTAGGGTCTCTCCTTGCAGCGCCTATAACGAATCCAATTCCCATATAGGTAGCAATGAGTGCTGAACCACCATATGAAACAAGCGGCAAAGTAACACCAACCACCGGCAGAACACTTACAGCAGATCCAATATTGAGAATAGTTTGAATTGCAATCCAACATCCGATTCCAGAACAGACAAAACGAACCATTGGCTCATGCGAGCGAAGTGCGATTCTAAATATTGAAAAAAGTAGTATTGAGAGCAGGGCTAACGTTGAAATCGTTCCAAATAAGCCCAACTCCTCCCCAATAACTGAGAAGATGAAATCAGTATGAGCAGCCGGCAAATTAC
>Ga0214919_10006238_pt1 | contig 16469 bp, 18 predicted proteins | sample LL1503_MetaG_FD_177994 | JGI IMG/M metagenome (GOLD analysis project Ga0214919, IMG submission 177994) | Freshwater microbial communities from Lake Lanier, Atlanta, Georgia, United States - LL-1503 | ecosystem: Environmental > Aquatic > Freshwater > Lake | place: USA: Georgia | collected... | reverse complement strand
TGACCACCAGCAACTACGTGACCACCAGCAACTACGTGACCACCAGGGACAACGTGAGCATGATAGTGATTCTGACCTTGGACCAAGTACTTTACTCCGCCCTTGGTATGGCTGTAGTGAAGGGGATTGCCATCCATATCATAACCCTGAGGCGTTGGAACTCGCTTAGGAGGCATTGCGACAATCGAATGTTTTATAGTCGCGATAATATCTATTTATATTTAGAGCTAATAAAGACTTAAATTTTCAATTTTTTTATAATTATTTATAATAGTTACAATCTAAAATACACAATAGATAAAATAAATAGTTATATCAAATATGATAATTTATTTTTAAACAAAAGATTATTAAAATAATTTTTTATTTATGTTTGTCCCAAACCGAATCAACACAACCATTACATTGTTAATCTCTGTCCTTCAACTAGAGTCAGAAACAAAGTAAACGATGGTTACACACCTATCAACCCAGGTGTGAGTTTCCTAACCAGGGTAAGGACCACAGTCCTTGACGACACTTCCCCACACCTCAATCATGCGGAGTCCAGGCTGACCAGCCACCTTGCCCGGGCCCTTGTACGAGATGTCACAATGATCGCCCTGAGGAACAGGCTGAGTCACGGGAAGGGGAATACCGTGATGGGGGAGAACAACTGGATGGCCATAGCCACCTACTTGGACAAGACCAACTTGCTGGCCGAGACCAACGTACTGGCCGAGACCAACGTGCTGGACAAAACCAACGTGCTGGTGACCAACGTGATGGCCGCCAACAACGTGATGGCCGCCAACAAAGTGATGGCCACCATGAACGAGAACAAGGCGCGGCATTGCGACTGTGCGACTGATCGATTGATCGATTGATTGATTGTTGTGATAATATTTATTTATATATGGAACCAATAAAGACTTAAATTTTCAATTTTTTTAGTAATTATTATTAAAATAAGAATCTGTTATTGTATTTATATCATCCAGTCATGAACATCGACATAATCGTTTATAGTGCAAGTTTAAATTTATAATAATAAAAAATTGTATAAATATTATTTTATATTAAGTTATTATTTATTATTTAATGATGGCAAATCCTGATAATGATTTATATGATCGTCAAATTCGTGCTTTAGGTGAAGATGCAAATGAAAAGATATTATCTAGTTCGGTAGTTATTATTGGACTTGAAAATGGTCTTGCTACTGAAATTTTAAAAAATTTATCTCTATCTGGAGTTAAAGAAATTTATCTTTTTGATAATGAAAATATTCAAAAAGAAAATATAGAAACTGGATTTTATTATTCTGAATCTAATATTGGAGAAATTCGTAGTAAAGTTCTTACAGAAAAAGTAAAAGAATTAAATCCATATGTTAGTGTACTGCCTATTTTTTCGGAAGAAGAAATTCCAACTTATAGTATTTTAATGATAGTAAATCAATCTCCAGAAAAAGTAATTTATTATGAAAAAAGATTTTCTAATAAAATGGTTTGTGTTTTTTCTACTGGTATTGCGGGTATGGTATTTTCATTTGCTGGTAAAAATCATACGGTCACTGATATAATGGGTGAAAATATTGAACCAGTTCAAATTGGTTCTATTGATACATCAGGTAAAGTACTTTGTGCACAAAATAACAAACACGATTTTCAGTCTGGTGATTATATAAAGTTTGAAAATGTAGAAGGTTTAAATGTATCAAAATTACTTGATAAAGAATTTAAAATTAACGTTATTTCACCAACATGTTTTACTATTGCTAATGAATTTGATTTTTCCGAAATTAAGTTATCTAATGGAACAGCTATTATAATTAAAAAATCTATTTCAATTAGCCATCAACCATTTAGTGTACAAGTAGAAAAACCATCCTTTAACTTATCATTTGACGATTCTGAAATAATTTTTAATACATTATTAAAATATTTCAAGTCAATAGATAGTTTTAAAACAGAAAATCCGTGGTCTCAAGAATATTCTAAAAAATTAAATGAAACATTTAGTGATAATGCTGATTTAGCTAGAACTTTTGGATGTGAATTTTTACCCGTATTTTCAGTGATTGGTTCTGTTGCAGCTTTTGAAATAATTAAAATAATTACTAATAAATTTATGCCAATTAATCAATTCTGGTGTTGGTATGATCCAAATCTTATAACAGTAAATAAACCATTAACTATTGGTTTAACATCAATTGGAAAAATATATGGTTATGATGTTGAATCTGAATTAGCTAACTCCTCGTGGTTTATACCTGGTTCTGGTGCAATTGGTTGCGAACTTTTAAAAAATCTAGCATTTATAGGTATTGCAATAAATAAGGGAACTATTTATCTAACTGATCCAGATAATATTGAAAAATCAAATTTAAATCGTCAATTTCTTTTTCGTTCTCATCACATTGGAAAACCAAAAAGTCTAATGGCTACAGAATCAATACGTTTGATGAAACCATCATTTAATGTTGTTGGTTTAACTCAAAAAGTTTGTAATGATAATCAAATATTTGTTGATAAATATATGTCACAAGTAAATGGTGTAGTTAATGCATTAGATAATATTGAAGCTAGACGTTATATGGATCAAGAATGTTTTAATAAATTAATACCTCTTTTTGAAAGTGGAACAACTGGAACAAAAGGTAATACTCAAGTAGTAATCCCTTATTTAACAGAAACATATAGTAATTCATCTGATCCACCCCAAGAAAAATCATTTCCAATTTGCACAATCAAAAATTTTCCAAATGAAATTACTCATACAATCCATTGGGCAATGGATTATTTTGAAATTTTTAATCGCGCACCTAAAAATATAAATAAATGGATTAAAGATAGTTCAGTATTTGATAATGGAATAAGTGTCGAAAATAATCAAGGAAAAGAAGACATATTTAACTTTTTAATTAAATTTAATATTAAATCTTTTAATGATTGTGTACATTGTGCAATTATTATGTTTTATGAAAAATATAAACATCAAATTGAACAACTTTTAACAACTTATCCCGAAGATTATAAAACAGAAGATTCTAATTTTTTCTGGTCTAATGGTAAACGTAGACCAAAACCTTTTGATAAATTTGATTCTAATAATAGTTATCATCTTGATTATATTGAAGCAACATCACAATTAATTGCACAAGTTAATCAAATAAATGAACAAGTAGACCGTATTGAAATAAAATCTATTGCTGATAAATATGAATATATTAATACATTTAATGCAATTAAAGATGTTAAAAATGTAAATATTGTGCTTCCTGATAATTCTAGTTTTAAAAATATAGTACTAAAACCAGAAGAATTTGATAAAGATAATATTATACATGTAAAATTTATAACAGCATCATCTAATCTTCGTGCAATTAATTATAGTATTCCACCGGTTACATTTCAAGAAACAAAAGGTATTGCGGGACGAATTATACCAGCAATTGCAACAACAACTTCTGTTGTATCCGGTTTAATTGTATTAGAAATACTCAAGTATATAGTTACTAAAGTTAATTCAAGTGATCATAAATACAGGTCAACATATGTTAACTTGGCTGACACAACTCTTGTTTATTCTGAACCAATATCAGCCGGGACAATTGAAATAGTTGGTCAAAAATTTAATATTTGGACAAAATTTAAAATGAATGAAGATATAATTCTTCAAAAATTTAAAGAATATTACGAAAATATGTTTAAAACAGAAATTTCGATGATTACTTATGGAACAGCAATACTATATTCGAATTTAGATTTTATAAATTGTGATATAGATATAACAAAAAATCTTTCTGAAATTATTAAACAAATTAATAATGATGTTGATTTTAATGAAATTTCTATAATAACTATGATTTCTTCCGATGATGAAATAAATCTTCCAGAAATTCATTTTAAAATTAAATAAAAATTGATATAATTTGTTTAGAAAGATATTTCTATAGTATAGTAATGTCAAATATAGTGTCACCTTATAAAAATATAAAACAACATACTAAAATTAAATTAGAACCTTATCATATGAATAGTGATATTCGTAATCATATGAAATTAGTTTTAAAAAAAAAAGTAGAAAAAAAATGTAATAAAAATGGATTTATTGATGAAGTTTTTAAAATTTTAGAATTTAGCGATGGTATTATGATAGCAGAAAACTTAGATGGTTCTGCTATTTATAATATATCTTATCATTGTAGAATATGTATTCCAATTGAGAATACAATAATAATAGGTACTGTTAAAATGGTAAATTCGGATTTAATTGTTGTGATTAATGGTCCGATGTTAATATTTATTCCTAAAAATAATGTTGATACTAATATTTGGGATATTCCCGAAAATTATAATCATAAAAAATCTAATATAAAATTAGTAATTGGTAATTTTGTTAAAATACAAATTACAGATAAACGTATAAATCAAGGTGATTCTCAAATTAAAATAATGGGTAATTTACAAGATTTTGCAACTAATGAAGAAGTTGAAAAATATTATGGTTCTAAAATTATTAAAACAGAAATACAAGAAGAAAATATAGAACAAAATAATAATAATAATGAAACAAATTTTATTTTTTAATTTTATATAAATCTAATAAATTAATAACTAAATAAGCAACAGTAGTAAATAAGGTAGGACCCCATAGTGTATCAATTATAGCAACGTTTAATGAATATTTATTTATAGTAGCATAATTAGTTGTATTATAAATACCATTAATAACAAAACCTAAAATTAAAGCATTTAATATATTTTTTTCCTTAACACTAAAATAATAGAGTCCAAAAGCCATAATTAAATAACATATTAAAGTAGATATAATTTTTAATCTTGTAAAGTCTATTTCTCCATTATTAATATTTCTAAAGTTTACTAGATATGTATCTTTATTAACATAAATTAATACAGGAACATCAATTATAATAATAATAAGACAAATAAAAAGAATAATTTTTATATCGTTAAATTGCATTATAATATAATATATTTTATTTTATCATTTTAAATATTTCTTTTTCTATTGTATCAATTACACTTTTTTCAACTGAGTTAACCATCCAATCATTAATATCAATATTAAATTTTTTTAGTGTTTTATCTCTTAATTCAGTTATATAATAACTAAAATTTCTTATCAAATTTTTGAAACTTTTATTTTCTAATTTAATATTTTTAATTAACATTTGCACTAATGTGATATTATCTAATTTATTGTTTTTAATTCGATGATATACCCACCAAATACACCATACACCACAAAACCCATTTGGATCTCCTAATCTTTTACATTTCCCTTCTTCTATATTTTCTAAAATTTGAAATCCAATAGAAGGTAAAAAATCACTTGGTTTAAAATATTTATATTCATATTTATTAAACTTATTCATTAATAAACTATCTAACAATTCTGGATTATAATTTAATCCAGATGGTTGATGAGATCCATTTGGTTCAAATCTTTCTATTGTTTTACTTTTTTTATTAATATAAATTATATTTGCATGAGAACCATTTGATAATTCAATTCCTAAAGGAATTGCAATATATTTTATATCATTATCTTTTATTACTTTTTCTAACTCATCATCAAAATATGAAGGGAAAAATATTTTTTGAAAGGACCATATTATTTCACAATTTGAAAATTCTAATTTAAATGGATAATCTTGACCTAATTTTTGATAATAATTTTCTAAAGGTTGATTAATTGTAAGAGGATAATCTAAAATTAATGAGAATCCATCTTTTGAAAATGTTTGATTTAAATATAAAATACCAAAAAGAATATCTAATGGTATACCTGTATAAAAACAAGTATTTACAAAAATACCATTATCTAATTTTAAATCATAATTAGTAAATAAAGGCAAACTTCTCTTTTCTTTTAAAATAACTTGTTTAATTTTATCTTTACAAAATTTAATAGATTCATTGTTTTTTATATTTAATGTTTTTAATTTATCTACCATATCTTTTGCACATAAAATTTCCCAATCTAAAGTTAAAGAATCTTGTTTTTCTTTTAAAATATTATAATAAGAATCAATAGCAATATTTAAAATGTTTTCATCATTTAAACTATCAGACATATCATCTCCGTTGTTATCTTGTATAAAAAAATTTAATTCTTTTTTATTTAATAAATCAATATAATTGTCTAGTATATATAAATCAATAATCATTTTTAAACAGGTTAAACCAGAATTATTTTGTATATTTAAATCTGATTTAGTAATTAATAATTGTAAAATTTCTTTTTCAAGATAACTATTTCTTAAATACAAATGTAATGGTGTATTTCCATCAATATCTATTAAATTTAAATTAGGATTATATTGTAATAATAAATGTAATATTTCTACATTTTCTTCTGAAATAGAATAATGAATTGCAGTATTACCATAATAATCTTGTATATTAATATTTGCACCATAATTTATTAACATTTGAACTATTTCTATTTTATTTTTTATAACTATTTGATGTAATGCACATAACCCATTTGTTATATCTTGATTATTAATATTTATTTTTTTTTTTAAAATATATGGAATAAAATCATATTTATCAAATAAAATAGCATATTGAAGTAAATTTTCATTATTACTTGTATTTATAAATAATTCTGGATTATTAGATAATAAATCAATAAAAAAATTAATCCTATTATATTGAATACATATATGAAATGCATTTAAGTTTTGATTATTATTAATTAATATATTACTTTTATCTAATAAAATTTTGAATGCTTTATAATTATTAAAAATAATAGAATAATGTAAAGCTGTTAATCCAAGTTTATCTTTAATATCAATTATTGGTAAACCAATATTTTGATTATCTTTTTCTAAAAGTTTAATTAATAATTGATTGTAACCAAATTTAATTGGTGAATATAATATATTTCTTCCATCAGTATCTAATATATCTAATCTAATATTTCTTGTTAAAATTAAATCTAATAATTCTTCTTCGTTATATAAAATTACATAATAAATAAAATAATTATAATTAGAATCAGTTACATTTAAATTAATATCTTTATCTTTTTTAATAACTGATATTAATTCTTTAATATTTTTATTTTTAATTAATTCTATTATTGTATTTGACATTATTATATAATAATAGAATTAATTTAAATCTACAAAAGTTTAAATTTCATTAAATAACAAATAGTTGATTTAGATTAATTATCAAATAGTTGATTTAGATTTCCTGGAACAACTTTTCTATAAAAAATATTTTTACCAGCTGTTAAACTGGGTCTAACAATTTTGAAAATATCTCCTACTTTTGCAGCATAATATCTACTCATCATATCAGTATCATTAATTTTAGCTAATTCAGATTCTTTAAATATTTCTAAGAAAGCCTTTTTTTCTTCATCAGATAAAAGTTTATGTTCTGGAATAAACATTTTAGATGGTAAATCTTCCATCATTTCATACTCAAAGAAAAATTCACTATTTGGATATTCAGAAGTTATTTGTTTTGCAGTACGTTTAGTTGGTTCTTTCATTATAATAATTTTATGAATATCTGTAAAATTCTTTAGGTAATCATAAATAGGTGATCCTTGAACAATAGATGCAATTTTACCTGTAAATTGATAAATACTTATTTTTTTATTATCTTTTATTTTAAATTCAACAACACTTTTATTAGTAAAATCTTCTTTTAGATTTTCAAGTAAAGAACTAATATCATCAATTAATTCTCTTCTTTGACACATTTTAAGCACATTAGTTAATACAATTACACTGATTTCTTTAGTTGAATATTCTACACTAACCGACATTAATATTACTCACAATATTTTTTTAAATTATTATTCAATTTTTCTTAATAAAATAATAAATATTTAAAACAAATAAGAATAAATATCTATAATATAAAAACTGAATATAAATTATTTATAGATAAAAATCTAATATATAGATAATGTATCAACCATTTGTTTTTAAATTACCGGATATTACTTTAGATAGTAAAACAATAACAAGTGATAAAAATAATGTTGAAATGTCAAATATACGACCATATCCTTTATTTACATTAGGTTTTCATTCTTTTCTTCATAGAACAAGAAATGGTATGGAAATAACTAAAAATTTACAAACTAAAATAGAATTCTATTATGTTGTAAATCCATTTGAAAATAAAATTTCTAATTATGAAGATGATTTAATTTCTTCTACAAAAACTTATTTAAATACTAAAAAAGAATACTCAAATGAATTTCAAAAATTATGGGAAGTTTTATTTGTTTTTGATATTACTTTTGAAAATCAAAATATTCAAATTATTGGTACCGATGAATTAGAAGAATGTATTAAATTATTTAAGGAAAAAACATCAAAAAATAATTCAAAAGATAAATTCGTTTTAGATAAAGAAATAAAAAAAAATAATTATAATTTAATTATTAATAATTTTAAAAAGAAAGTTGAAGATGATAACTATATTGAACAAGAAACTTATCAAGAACTTTTAGAAACAATAATATTAATCTTAAAAAATTTATCTGATAAAGGAAATGCAATATTACAATTATATGATACTTTTACAATATCTACTCTTAAATTAATATTTATTCTACAATCTTGTTTTGATGAATCTTATATATATAAACCATATATGTCAAGAAATTCTGATAATGAGAAATATATTATATTAAAAAAATTTAAATCACCTAAAGATGATATAATTAAAGGATTAGATAACGCATATAAAAATATGGATAATAAACAATATTTAAATGAAATATTTCCAGAATTAATTATACCTAAAGATTATTTAAATACTTTTAAATTTATTAATATTAAATTAATAAATAATCAACAAATTATGATTAATGATATAGTAAAATATATTAAAGATAATAATTATTATGGTGATAAATATCATATATATAGAGATACACAAATAGGAAGCACTAAATGGTGGATTAATAATTTTTATCCTCCCTCTGTAAATTTATATGAAAAAAATAAAGATGAACTTGATAAATTATATAAAAATTCTCAAGAAAAACTTAAATCAGAATATCAAAAATTTGTTGAAACATTAGTATAAACAAATTTATTTTTTAGTATTTTGTTCTAGAACAGGATCAATAAATTGTTGTTTTAATTCCATACCTAATTTAAGTTCTACAGAAGCTAAACTTTGTTCTCCTTTAACAACTCCTTCTAATTCTGAAATAAATTTATTCAAATATGATTCATCATTATCCTTAAGTAATTTTTTAATTAAATAAGGATATTGGCTATATAATTCTGGTAAGTTTTCCATTATATTCATTTCTATAGCAAATGCATCTGTTATATTATTAGTTCTACATTCTGCTATCTTATTTTTAATTGTTAGAATATCTAGTTTTAAATTATCCATTATATAATTTTGTTTATAATATCTTTTTATATATATATAAAAATTGAAAATTTATAATTTTAATAGTTGTTTACAAATAATTATTTTCACAAATGAACGATGTTTGTGTACCTTTTGATAAATTACCAAAAGAAATGCTACTATTGATTTTAAGTTTTATACCTAAAGAAGAATTGTATCAACTAACTGAAGTAAATAGAGAATTTAAAGATGGTGTATTCGATGGTATGTATTTTAAGAAATTATCAAAAGAAATCCTACTATTAATTTTAAGTTTTCTACCTAAAGAAGAATTGAATAAACTAACAGAAGTAAATAGACAATTTAAAGATGGTGTATTAGATCTACTAGCACCTATTATAGTAACAAAAACTATTCCATTAAAATATTATAAAAGTACTACTATAGAATTACTAGCATTAGCAAGAACACTAGAAAAAAATAAAACAATAACAGAATTGTCTCTTTATATGGAAATTATCAAATATGGTGTACTTAGTGCATTTGCAAAAGCATTGAAACAAAATACAACACTATTAGAAGTTGATCTTTATTATAAAGGTATTCGTGATGATGGAGCCAAACTATTAGCACAAGCTTTGAAAAAAAATACAAGTATAAGAACAATGGACCTTAATATGAATCATATTTGTTGTATCGGAACCATAGCAATAATGGAAGCATTAAAGACGAATACATCACTAACAAAACTTAATCTTAGTAATAATAAAATTAAGAATGATGGGGTTAACGCAATTGCAAAAGCATTAAGAATAAATATAAAATTAACAACACTTATCATGTACGGTAATAACATCTTAGTTAATGGAGGTATTCTAATAGCAGAAGCCTTAAAAACAAATATAATAATGACAACAATTAGCATTTCTATTTATATTATACGTATTGAAGAAGTTGTAAAAATAACTAAATTATTAAAAATAAATACAACACTAACAAATTTTAACTTAGAACATTATAATTTTTCAGAAGAAGAATTTATATCAATCCTAATAAATAATGCATTAAATAAAAATTTAAAATAGTTATTGTTTTATACCTTTGGAGATTTAAAATGAGACAGTATGTCAAAACACAAAAGTAAAGATTATAAAATATCTGCCGTTAAATCTTTAAAGGTGTAAAAAGCAAATATATAGAAATATGTTTTATAAAAAAATTACTTTAATACGATGAAGTAATAAATAAATAAACACACAAAGCCCAACACACGAACCTCGGTTTTTAATGAATATCTTGCTTGCAGATACTTGTTTTTAGCAAGTACTAACCAGTGTAGGAATGTCCATCATACCGTTACATGGAACCCACCAAGTTTTTTGCAATTCTAAGACGACTTGCAAGAAATAAATACCAGCCCAGGAAGACCATCATGTGAATACATTGCATGCTGACACTTATCAGCAAGCAACGTACCGGAGCAGGAGTGCTTTACATACGGAACCTTTGAAAGAATCATAGGTTCAGCGTAAACAAAGGCAACAACACTCGTCATAAGGTCTTCAAAAGCACCAGGAATTTCAAAAGGAACTCCCTTGGGAACTCCCTGCGGAACTCCCTGCGGAACGCTCTTGGGAACTCCCTGCGGAACTCCCTTGGGAACTCCCTTGGGAACTCCCTGCGGAACTCCCTTGAGAACTCCCTTGGGAACTCCCTGCGGAACTCCCTTGAGAACTCCCGGCAGAACTCCCGGCAGAACTCCCTTGGAAACTCCTTGCTCAAATCCCATTCGAAATCCCATTTCAAATCCCGATTGAAATCCAGGCGGAACTCCTTGCGGAAGTCCTGGCGGAAATCCTGGCAGAAATCCTGGCAGAAATCCTGGCAGAAATCCTGGCAGAAATCCTGGCAGAAATCCTGGCATAAATCCTGGCTGAAATCCTGGCTGAAATCCTGGCTGAAATCCTGGCTGAAATCCTGGCTGAAATCCTGGCTGAAATCCTGGCTGAAATCCTGGCTGAAATCCTTCAGACTCCTGCGCATAATACCAATCATGATAGTGTTGTTCCATCGGAGGCGATTCTATACTTGGTCTTAATTTATTTTAATTTATAGAAGCATTAAACACATAAAATTTCAATTTTTTTGTAATAAATATTTTTATATAGAACTAATAAATTATAATATTAAATTAATATTATAAAACATCGTTGTTAAAATGTAACATTATATGTTTTTTATAACTATATTTTGATTCTTGTTCTTCAGGATTTTCTTGTTTCCTTTTTTTAAATTTTTGTTTATAGTCTTCTTCATATTGAATAATAAAATTATTATATTCTCTATTTTTTACATTACATATTTCACTATAAGACGGAGGTTCTATATCATTATCAATACAATAATTATTAGAAATATCTAAAAATGGTATATTATTAGATTTAGTATTTTTATTAATATTAGTATTAGTATTAGTATATTCTTTACCAAAACAAAATAGTTCACATATATTTCCCATAATGTATTATATATATAAAATATTATGTTTTTATAATATAAAAACATAATAGTTATTGTTTTAAAAATAAAAAATTATTTAAAATAATGTATAATTTTATAAAAAAAAAACCTTTTACTATAATATATAATATTCTTAAATCTAATAAACTTAATTTTACTTATTCTTATAAAAATAGAGTAAAAAAAGAACAAGATATTAAAATACAAGATATGATTAATAAAAAATTAAAACTAAAATAAATTATGAATTATTATAAAAATCAATACTAATTAATTTAGAAATCATATTTATAATAAAATTATTTGTTTTAAATTCAAGAATCTTTCCTAATTCTGTATCAAATAGTAATATTGTTTTATGACTTAAAAAAGCAATAATTTTATCTGATAATATAAAATGTCTAATTTTATTTTTTTTTTCAATATATTGTCCACTAAGATGTTTTAATTTATTAATATCGTCCTTATGACATATTTTATATTGAAAAGCTAATCTTTCACTTGTTTCATTTATTGCTCCTGCATGAACTATATCCGCATTAAATAAAACAGCACGTCCGCCTCCGTGTTTTCTCCCATAAATTGTTATTGGATCACTAATAAAAAATGTCTGTTTATTTGAATTTGGACATATCTCTATTAATTTATTATTAGTTTCAGTAAAATAAATAATTACTGTATAAGATGGATATAATAATTTTTGATAATATTGACTTGATGTTACATCTCTATGAAATGTATATAATGTTGAATTTATAATTTTATATTCATAATCTAAAAATTGATAATTATTTGGTAATTTTTTTAAAATTTTATTAAATATTTTTTGTTTATTTGTATAAAATTTACTTTTATTTATGTTAAATACTTCAAAACCTTCTTTTTTTATAGAAAAATTTGAAATCATTATATATTATATTAAATTAAATAATAAAATAAATACACATTTATGTTATTATAAATTTTTTTATAAAAAATTGAAATTTTAACTATTTAATTGCTTCATCAATAAACTAATTTATAGAAAAACGCAAGAACAACGCCAAAAACACAGAATGATTGGTCGAATTGGTATTAACGGATTAGTGGACATATCAACATACAATCCAACTCGTAAGGAACTCAACGCTATGAAGAAATTCATAGAGGCTGCGATGCGGTCTGGTGTAGATGTATATTACAATCTCGATAGCACCGTACCCAAACAACGTAAACTCTTCAAGTTCTTTCAGTATCTTAAGAAGCAGCGCGATAATTTAATTCGCGTCGATACTTTTAACGATCTCTTGATTTCAGGATATCGTGAGCCGCAACTAGTAAGTCATGAAAATGACGACAATCTCACTGTGCCTTTTGTGATTGCTACAGATAGTATGGTCGTAACGATTACGGCAAAACAACCATCAAACGATGTATGCATGATTGTAGCAGATTTAGTGCGGTCTGTCGCTGGCTCTGTTGATGATCCAGATCCTGTTCCGAAAGTAGTGTTTGAAGTACCTGTTCACATGACACCCGAACAAAATTCACTTTTTGAGGAGCTTAAGGTGCTGGCATATGAAAATTATTGCAGCTGGGGTAGCTGTGAAAGGTCCTTCTCTGAAAATGATGCTTAATGTAGCATCACATTCGAATAACTTATTTGTTATTGCTAATGATTATAATTGAAAACAAAAAATTATTTTAATAATTTTTTATTTTAAAAATTAAAAAATTGAAAAATTAATATTATATTATAACCTAATATATATTAATTAAAATGGCTACACTTACTGACTATCTTTTAACCAAAGACCAAATTAATAGTATTTATACAATAAAGACCGTTTCTCATCCTAAAATTGAAGAACAATTTGGCACTATTTCAATTGTAAAAGTTACATTAAATAATAAAGAGAATAAACCATTAGTTATAATTCCTGGATACAGTGATAAATCATTTATGTCAGGATTTGATAAATTAATGGATGGATTTGATTCATACAAGGATAAATATTCCGTTATGTATGCTGTGTGTTGGGGGTCTACTGTTAAAGAAGTTACCGTTGCATATTCTAAACCTGCTGGTGATAATCAGGAAAAACAATATGAATTAAATGAAGAAATTAGAATTATACTTGCAAAAATATTAGATAAGATTCTTAGAAGTCCGGATATGGAATTAACAAATATAACATTATTTGGAAAATCTGCTGGCGCTGGTATATGTATTCACATTGCTGCGATGAATCCATATGTTCAATATTTATACATTTCGTGTCCTGGGACAAATAGTTATGGCAGAGTATTAAAGAATCAAAAAGAACTCAAAATTAAATTAGCATGGAATGAAGATGATGATGTTTTACCTTATTCTGAATCACAAAAATTTATTCAAGTGTTTGAAACAAATGAAAATAAATACAAATTTTATGATTATAAAACAGGAGGTCATGAATTTAACCCTTCATTTATTGAGGAATTGTAAGAAATAATTTAAAATATTCTAAATATGATATTATTTATTTAATTAATAATATCATAGTTTGTAATTAATAATATCATAGTTTGTAATTAATAATATATAGTTTGTAATTAATAATATATAGTTTGTAAAGCTCCCATCATTCCATATACTTGATCTAATTCTCTATAATGAATATGTCTTTTTATTTCTCTTCCAGTTGGAACAATATAATTAGTTCCTTTATTAACTATTAATTTAGCAATACCGTCATTATTTGATAATACAACACCCGCATTTTTAAAATCACCATAAGCTTCATGTACTAAAGGTATTTTATTAGTCTCTTGTGGTAAACTAGCCCAATATGCTACTCTAGTATTTGGTTTTACTTTAACTGCAACTGTTGTATCACCAACAACTTTTTTTAATGGAACTAAAGAACCAGGTAATACTGATTCTCCTAAGAATGGTAACCATAAATCTCTATTCATTGATAATTTAATAGCTGCTAGTGCAACTAAAAAGTAAATAATTTTATCAATATACGTTTCCATTTTAAGAGCATTATTTAATAAATTTTTTATAATATCAACTAAATTGTAACCTAATGCAGTCATACCCCAATTTAAAGAACCAATTAAAACAATAATAATTACTATATGATTCATTTTAGTATTCCAATATTTTTTTTCCATAGGATTCATTAAATAAGATTATATTTTTTTTTAGATTATTTTAATTATAAAATCCCGAGGGTGAGTATAAATGAAGACTAAATGTTTCTGATAAAGCTATTATTTTATGAGTTCCTTTTGAATTATCCATATAACAAACATTATTATTATTATACACATTTGTTTTATTTAATTCTTTATTTTTAATTTCTTCTTTAAGAGTTCCTTCCATAACACGCATCAAACAACCGTTTTCTGGGTGATAATGATGTAATGTTTCATAATCTTTAGACCAAGATATTAAAACTAATTCCATATTTTCAGATTGATAAATTATATTTTTATTAAAAGTTTTTGTTAAATCAATATATTTTTTCCAATCAATACCTACATATTGTTCCATATGAATTTTAAGAAATTCAATTGAATTATTATTATACTTTTTAATATTATCTTCATAAGATTTTTCTAAATGAAATATTAGTTCAATTAAATTCGATATCATATATTATATATATTAATATATTTTTAACTAAAAATAAAAAAATTACTTAACGTGTTGCATTAGTAGCGGCAATTTATCATTATAATAAATTACATTAGTATTATCTGCAATTGATTCCATTTTCTTAACATTTGCATATTCTGGAATATCAAACAGCATTCGCAACCCTTTAGCTTCAATCTCCATTTTATGAGCATTTGCTTCAGCTTCTAATCTAATCTTTTGAACATTTGTTTGAGTTGTTTCAATAATAATCATATTCTCAACAGTTTTTCTTTGTCTGTCTGCATTAGCATTCTGTAAAAGACGCTCGTTTTCTACTCGAGAATTTTCAATTTTAATTTCATTATCAAGTTTAGCAACCATTGCTTCTTTGTTTTTCTTAACTTGTTCAGTTTTCATTGCTTCTTCTTGAATACCTTTGTTATTTTTTTCTTTTTCTTTTTCAAGACGCAAATTTCTAATATCGTCTGGAAAATCAACTGATGTAATACGAACATAATCAATTGTAATACCAGAGTCAATTTCATCAACTTGACGTTGAATTTCTGTCTTTAGCAAGTTATCTAACAGATGAAAATCAATAATTACGATTTCATCAATTGTTCTTTCTGCACACAACTCACGAATAAACTGAGCTATAGGACGAACAACTAACTTTTTGTCATAATCAATACCATAATTCTTAATAATATCAATAACATGTTCTTTCTTAATTTTGTTTGCAATTTCAATTTGTGGTATCATCAAATAAATACCTTCTTTTGAAATACATTTAACATTATTGACATAATCGTTATCTTGAATAATTTTAACTAATTGAATGTTGGAAGTGATTGGATTATACACTGTAAAATCTTGAACAAGTTTATCTTGAATCTTATTCAAATAACTATAAACTCCAACATAACCTTGTGGAATTGTAGTGTAAAAACAATTTACGCCATTAGATAGCAAAAGAATCAAAG
>Ga0214919_10006237_pt1 | contig 16473 bp, 19 predicted proteins | sample LL1503_MetaG_FD_177994 | JGI IMG/M metagenome (GOLD analysis project Ga0214919, IMG submission 177994) | Freshwater microbial communities from Lake Lanier, Atlanta, Georgia, United States - LL-1503 | ecosystem: Environmental > Aquatic > Freshwater > Lake | place: USA: Georgia | collected... | reverse complement strand
CCACTCTTACGGCCCGTCCTGCGAAAAAAAAATTGATTCCGCCAGGCCCCCCAATGGTCAGTACCCCGAACAGTTCCTAGTATCTACAATGTCCAGCACTGAGTCCATGATTTCCAACCTGGCGTCTCTTGAGAAGGCGATGGCTGCGCAGGCCTCGGCCGTGAATGAGATGCGCAAGGCTCTTGGCATGACCGAGATCCCTGTCGGCAAGAAGGCCAAGAAGGTGCGCGACCCGACTGCCGAGAAGAAGCCTCCCACCGCCTGGATGACGGCCATCGCTGAGACGGTGGCCGACATGCGCGCGAATGGCTGGCCCGCCTGGACGGACGCCGACGGCCACGTCTGGCCCGCCTCCGTGCGCGGCCAGGTGAAGGACAAGAGCGGCGCTGAGCATGAGGCCTGGGTCTTCCCCGACTCTGGCAAGGAGGCCACGCAGGCCAACGGCGGCATGAAGCGTGCGTCCTACCTCAAGGCGCAGGCGGACCCCGCCCACGCTGCGAAGGCCGCCAAGTACCGCGCCGAGCTGGCGGAGAAGCGCTCGTCTGACGGCGGCTCTCAGGGCAGCGCGGAGAAGGCCGCGCCCGTGGCCGACGCCGCCGACGCCGGCAAGAAGAAGGGTGGCCGCCCCAAGATGACGGACGAGGAGAAGGCCGCGGCGAAGGCGAAGCGCGATGCGGAGAAGGCCGTGAGCAGCAGCTCGACCCCGACCAAGCTGCAGGCCGTGGTGGACCTGATCGCCTCGCAGGTGGGCGGCGGCGGTGCGCCGGCCGCCAAGAGCCTGGCCGCCAAGAAGGCCGCCGCGGCCGCCAAGCCCGCGGCCCCCAAGATGGATCTCTCCTTCATCCCTTGGGAGCATGCCGGCGTGTCCTACTTCACGAACGACCGCGGCGACGTCGTGTCGGAGGACTTTGAGTGGGTGGGCCACTTCGACGGCAAGACCATCGACGAGTCCGCCCCCGAGCCTGAGGGCCTGGAGTCCGCCACCATGCGCGAGTAAAGACCTACAAAGCCAGAAAGACAAACAAAACAAAAGAAAAAAAGAGGCGCAAGCCACTTTTTTCCTGGCTCTCTCAAGCCCCTCTTGCCGAATAAAAATTGAATCTGCCAGCATCTACAGAGGTCATTACCCTCCTACAACCATGGCAACGAACACTATCAACTGGTACCTGAACGCCGCGTTTGACGCCCCTGAGCTGAACTCTCCCCAGCCGTGCCAACACGGCTCTGGGTGTGCCTTCAAGCGTCAGAATGATGTGGGAGATTGGGAGGACGCGTGCTGTGCCTTTGTACACCCTGGCGAGGAGGGCAATGGTCGGCGCATCTTCCCTGGTGACGAGACGCGCTCAGACTGTGTGCGCCTGACGGGTGGCGCGACCTTCTATGAGCGCCGCCGCCTCCGCCTCTCTTGGTCGCAGTGGTGCGCCCTTAAGGGGCTGCCCTATGTGGGCAATAAGACGGGGGAGAAGCACGAGCCGGTCAACATTAAGCCTATTAAGGGCCGGGCTTTGATAGAGCCTTCTGCCGAGCCTTCCGCAGAGCCTTCCGCGGAGCCAATCCCTTCTAAGCTGACGAAGAACGAGCGGCAGCGCCGCAACCGCAAGGCGAAGGCCGAGGCAGCTGCCGCCACTGCCACTGCCACTGCCACTGCCGCCACAGCCATGATTACTTCTCTCAACAGCTGGAAGGAGTATTCTGCTATCCGCCGCCCTCCCACGAAGGCCAACCCCTTCCTCTCCCGCATCGCCCCCCCCAAGGCCTAGTAACCCTTATCCCTATACAAAAACAAAAAAGAGGCTGCGAAACGCCCTCTTTTTTGTTGGGCCTTTCAACGCCCCTAACTAAGTTTGAACTGCCCCCAACCACTCGCCGGCCACTATATAGCATGTCTGTCATGTACAAGTCAGCTACGATGGCCCTTCTGCGCGCCCTAAGTACCAACCCCTCTCTTCTGAAGGAGCGTCGTCAAGAGATGCTAACCTTCTTGAATACCCAGGGCAACGCAGAGGCACAAGGCACTGGGAATAAGGCCACCGACCAAGAGGCCGCCTTCGCATTCCAAGCGCAGACACACGGCTTCCACTTCTGGCCGAAAGGGTCGCCACCCCCTACAGAGGACGGTATCTATTACCGCTATCAGATCCAAGGATCCCAGAAGCCTGGCGACTTCGCTCTAGAGAAGGTAGTGGGCGGAGCTGTGAAGGCCGGCCTCGTCTTTGATCTGAAGCACACCCTATCAAAGAGCTTCTATCTCAATGACGGATGGTTCCACGACGATGTGACCTATATTGTCTCATGGAATGAGGGTACGAAGGGCAAGCCCTCTAATCGCACACATATCGCTCTTGGCCAGGACATCTCCACGCCAGAGGAGAACGCCTTCATGAAAGAGCTACAGGCGTTCAAGGCTGAGAAGAACACTGCGACGAAGCTGGTCGGCTCTCTGCGTCCCTATGTCCGTTTCGCCAACCAATACTCTTGCGCTCGTTTCACACGGGAGAACGAGGCCGCTTGTATGGTGCGTGTTCTCGCCCACGTGGCCGTCGCTGACGAATAGTCTGCGTAAAATTGTATGAGGCCCCCTGTTCAAAGGCAAACCACCCGGCCGAAGAGAACAATGTCTGACTATGAAGATGATTTGGCGGAGGCGTATGAGGGCGGATATATCGGCGGGAGCGGCAGCGGTGGCGGCGCCGCCAAGAAAAAGAAGTACAAGACGAAACCTACCACAACAGGCAAGATGCGTATAGGCGGCGCACAAGCCTGGGGTACAACAGATGCCACGTGCCGAAAGGGATGTCTGAAGAAGTGCTGTGTGAAGCCCCTCTGAACAACTATTTTTTATGGAAAAATTGATAGTGCCTCTGTGCCTATTGTGTAGTACCCTATTACGCAATAAACAAAGATGGTTTGCTCTATCTGCTCCAAAGATGGCCACAACAAGAAGAACTGCCCGACGACGCGCGCGGCGAGTGCGAGCGTCGCATCCGCAGAGGAGGATGGCATCTTTATCAAGCTTCCTCCTGGTGTCGCAGAGAAGATGGACGACTTGGCCTCTCTCTGTAACGAGGTTGCCTCTGGCCTCGGTAAGGGGCATGTGGAGGGCGTCTATCAGCAGGCTCTGTGCGTAGAGCTTCAGGAGAATGATATTCGCCACGTCTCAGAGGAGACGATTCCCATCCTCTACAAGGGCGTGCCGATTGGTGGCGGCCACTCGCAGCGCCTAGATGTTTCTCTCCTCTCCTATCTGCCTGGTTTCATCTTTGAGCTGAAGGCAGTGTCTTCGGGTATTAAGCCTGAATACCATTGTCAGCTGATGCGCTACATGATCTATAAGAAGCAGACCTACGGGGCTGTGGTCAACTTCAGTCAGTCGGATCGCGGCCAGCTGGAGATTCAGTTCGTGGTGGAGCAGGATGGCCTCTACTATCTCTATGATCTGGCGAAGGGGCGTGGCACCCCTATGAAGGACTTTGAGATGAGTTCTCCTCCTACTCTTTCTTCCATGCCTACTGTGGAGGATGTTTCTGGGCAGCCCCAGCCCCAGCCGCAGCCCCAGTCCCAGCCCTCCAAGAAGGCCACGATTGCCGAGCTGCGCGAGGCCGCTCGCTCTCATCGTAGCGGCAGTGGTACTCCCTACTCCATGTGGTCCTACCCTTCTATCTGTGTGGATGGCCCGCAGAAGAAGCCCACGATTGCCGAGCTGCGCGAGGCCGCTCGCTCTCACGCCAGTGGCCTGAGTTCCGCGTCTGTTTGGTCCGGCCCTTCCATCTGGATCGGCAACTGCCAAGAGTAAACAAGCGCAAAGCCCCTATACAAACCCCTATTTTTTCTAGGCCCCCAATATAGAATGGGCGCCTGTATATCCCTACTAATGACTCCCCCTCCTACCTTTCATAGACATGAAGATCCCTATACAACGGACACTCTTAGTACAAGCTATCCAGAAGTGTCGTTAGCGGAAGAGCGCAAGCCGTTCCAATACAAACCACCCATAGTAAGTAAGCCTACAACCATCATATAACCCCTATAAAATTGGGCCTAATGAGCTGTATAGTGAAGTATACAATCATGGAAGATCTTATTCACAACCACCTGTTGAAGGCGCTGGCCGCCTCTGTTCAGGAAGATGTCGTACCACCCGCCATCAAAGACCACCTACATGTAATCACCAGCTCTTGCGACAAGGCGTTCGGTCCTCTGAAAGCGGTCATCGCATCTGTGGCGGCCAAACTCGCATCGCCAGATTGGGATACTCGTCTTCACAAAGTGGAGCTTGGTGGTAAGTACAGTCTTCGTAGCTTGGAACACAGCCATGTATGCCCTCTTCTCCATTCCAAGGGGTTGTACGCAACGGCCACAGAGTCTTCTCTGAATGTCACCTTTCGCGCGAATGAACCCTATAATATGACCTACTCTGCGAATATCTCACCGAGGCCCTGTAAGCTCTCCTTCCTCAGTATCGTTCATGAGATAAATGAGCGCTATTCGCAGGAGTTGTGTGAGGCTATTCTTGGCTACTGCCTCCACTTCTTGAAGGATAGGAAGGCAAGGGAGGATGCGCTGAAGGCTGCGACGGCTATTCCCCCTCCACTAGGTGCCTCTCTCAAAACGGTAGAGGGTATGCTGAATCGCGTCCATTCTTCCTGCCTCTCTCATATTTCGGCGTTCCCTGCGATTGCCTTTCATGCGGCGTGTGAGGCAGTAGCACCTATTCTCTGGCCTGAAGGGACTCATATCCAGCCTCTGAATGCCCATACTGCGGCAGATGATAAGACGGGGGCGAAAGGGGACGTGGAAGGGCGGCGTGAGGATGGTACACCTTTTCTGGCCGCAGAAGTGAAGTGGCAGATTCCTATTACCCCGGCTATTATTGAGACGTTTGATAGGACATCGGCGGGAGTACCTCTTCGCTATATTATTACGACTCTCCACATGAACGTGAAGGCGACCGATACGAATATCGTAGTCTGTAGTGCGACAGAGGCTGTCATCCACCTCCTACAACAGGCCCTCCTGTATTCACCCGGCGTTATCGCAGACTATATTACGAGGCTACGGCGCGCCGTAATAGAAAATAAGACGCTCACCGTGACTGCGAAGGAGCAGGTAGCAGCTCTTCTCGCGTAAACTCCTTTGTATAAATAGATGATTTTCGTACTCGTACTCCTTTTTGTTGCCCTTCAACCCGGTATACTTTTTACTATACCCCCTATTGGAAAGGGGCTTATCGGTGTAAGTGGGCGTCTAGTTACCGTGGTACTACACGCACTGGTGTTTGTTCTAGCAGTGAGGATTGTACACGAGGTTACAGAAGGGTTTGGTACTCTGCCGAGTAGTAGGCCGATGACTCCGCAGGAGATGATAACGGGGATGAGGAAGTTACCACCTTCAGATACGTCATGCCCTTTAGGACAAGGACTAGTCACTCAAAATGTAGGAGTAGGCGAAGTTAGATCGTATTGTACTAAATGTTCTAGATATTCCTATGGAGGGGGGGGGACAAGTTTGTGTACTAATTGTCCATCAGGTACACGGCGTACTGCAGATTCTGATGGGAAAAAGAGTTCTGACTGTGTAAAATTCTGCCCGCCTGGGCAAGCGATGGATTATCATGGCAATTGTAATGGTTGTCCTGTAGGCACATATAGCAAAGATGATTGGGATGAGCAATGTAGCGGAAAATGTCCTCCTAATACATCAAGTGGCGGGGGTGCATCATCTTTGTCGCAATGCTGTCCTAAGAATTCTGAATACGATGCTAATTACGTTGAAAAATATGGAAGTAAATGTAAATGGTGCAAGCCAGGTTACGAATCTAACGGCGGTGCCGCGTGTAAATACAACTTTAACAAGAAGTGACCGTCACTTTGAAGGAGCAGGTCACAACACTTCTTGCGTAAATAACGCCCTTGCCACAGCCTCTACAAGAGCCGGCGGCACTGCGTTACCCACTTGAACAACTTGTTCTTTTTTATTGCCGCACAGAACGAACGCGGCAGGAAACCCTTGAATCTGCTTGAGTTCATCTGCGAATAGAGTGCGTACCCAGCGCTCTGTACCCCTTTGGAGTCCAACGAGAAGGCGTGGTTGATGGTCGTATGTACAGATAATGGTCTTGGAAGGGTGATCCAAGCTGATTACTTCGGAGTGAACAGGACTCGCCCGTTTAGAGCAGCTCAGAAGTTTCTGGCCAGATTTCAAGACTACAAACGGGTGCGGCGTGCCACTTACTACGGTATCGCCAGATACTGGTAAGGCATACGAATCAAACCCATCCGGTACCAAGTCACCCGTAAGAGGATGAGCCGTGTCCAAAGATGGCTGAACAAAGCTGCGTAGGAGCGGCATAGTTCTACTAGCCCCCCAAGAAGCTACGGAGGCCCATAGACTACCGGCGTCAACGTCGTCACCTGTCCGCCATCCTACAATAAAGAGCCGCTTCCTCTTTTGCGGCACACCGACCTCTGTAGCCTCCAAGACTTTGTGCGTAAGCTCGTAGCCGATTTTCCGGAACTCATCACGAATCACGTCGAGGAGAAGTGGATCCGTATCAGCCAGACCAGATTTCATCGTCAGAAGACCGGTCACATTCTCTCCAATAATATACTTGGGTTCGACGAGTTTCGTGGCACGAACGAACTGACGGAACATCTGATTACGAGGGTCCGTCGCCTTCTTTTTACCCGCTTTTGAGACCCCTTGGCAGGGAAACCCCGCAAAGATGACATCCACGTCACCATTATACTGTGCGAAGACGGCATCAGGCAACTTCGTAATATCGGATGACCCTGCGTCCGTCAGATGAACAGAGGCAGGAAAGTTCGCCAAATGCGTCTGAATCGCGGCCTTATTGAACTCGCTAAATGCCACGACGGTCCCACCAGCACGTTCAAGGCCAAGCGTATCGCCACCGCATCCTGAAAAGAGGGAAATCGCACGAAATGGCATGAGGGAGTTGTGCAGTTCTGGGTGCAGTGGCCGAAGTTAATTTTAGTCCCCTCACAGAAAAAGTTTGAATCCGCCGGGGGTCTAAAAGTCGGGTACAAACCACCCGCATCATGGGTGTTACACGCAGCGCTCCTATGGCAGGTCGGTCCGTCCGTGCCAGTCCAAAATGGCGTGAGTACTCCTTATCTTTTACGACGCATACTTCTACTCTCCGATACAATCGGCAGTTGCGTGATAATAATGTGTGGACGGCCTTTATCAATGACGTGATGTACGATATTGATGGGCGTCCGCGCAACGTGAAGATTCATTCTATCAACCTCTTATATCCATCTCAGAAGCAGATTATTGGGCTTGTGACGTGGATTTCGGATGAATATGATGTAGATGTTATCGCAGAGGCGATTGTCCGTACGTTTCTAACGCAGGAGACGGCTCTGTCGGATATCAAGTTGAGAGAGGTGTGGGCCAACCCTATTGTGCTGTTAGAGTAACCCCGCGGCCGTACCACGGAAATACCCACGGCCTGAGTTCGCCCGGATCACCTTCCGTCATGTCGGCGATTTCTCTGCGCACCATTTTTGGGTATACCACATTGTAGAAGTAGGCATCTTCTTCTGTAGGGACGTGGGTGGATGAGAGCTGATCCATAGTGCCAGGAGAAGTGCCGAATGGTTCTACTGTTCTGCTGGATACGGCGAAGACGATAATAATAGCGACGATACATATGGCGAGGCGGGAAGGACGCATTTCTATTGTATGGGCTGATATTATATGGAGTTCGCAGCCTACTGCCCAATGTGTGGACTCGTGGTAGGCAGCATGAAAGAGGGTGGCCTACACGCACCTTGTATTACGTTCGGCATTCTTGGAGGGCGTTACACGGATAGGGGTACATGGTGGCAGCTGTGTCTAGAGAACGGTAGGCGTGTCATGGATAGTCTTAGTGGAAATCCCGGGAAATAATATGGCGGGTAAATAGGGATGCGTCGCAGGACATTGCGATTCAGAAGAAGAGGGGGTCATACGAGAAAACGCGGCGGGGGCAACACACCGACCTTCCATTTTTTGATAACTTCCGCTGGCCGCCCTTCTCTAAAGGCTATGCTGGATAGTTTGAAGGGTGAGCTGAAAGAGGGTGACGCGGTGACACTTGTATTTGACGGGGAGGCGGCCCCGAAGGATGCGGGATATACGGACGCATGGAAAGAGGAAATGGGTGGGAAGTTACACGTACATGTGGAGAAGGAGCATACAGGGAACTGGGGACACGGGCTGCGTTCCAAATACCAGGGCAAGTTGGAGCCGAAGACCACCTTTGTTCTTCACGGAGACGATGATGATGTATATCGCGCAGGATTCCTACAAAAGCTGCGCGAGAAATGCCAGGATCCTGATACGCTATATATCGCAAAGATGGGGTTCAAGTATGAGAATAAACCGGATGAGGTTGTACCGAAACGCAAAGAGTTTGAGCAGGGAGATATAGGTACACCGAATGGCATTATTCCGTCGGCCATCGTAGGTGCGGCAGAATGGCTACCGAACTATCATGGTGATTATACGTATTATACGGCTTTGAAGGCGAAGGCGAAAAAGGTGGAGTTCTTGGACGATGTCATTTACACGGTGATGACCGACGTAGGAGATAAGCCGAAGTTTAATACGTACGTCTTCTACCACATCTATTGTAATAAGCATACAATGCCGGTCGTGTTAGACCAGGTGACGAAGATTATATATAGCGGCCTGTATGAGCATGTACACAGTGTAAAGTGTTTTCTTTCTGGGGAGGAAGAGCATATTGAGCGCATCAAGGAGTTGCTAAGGCAGCACGGGTCCAAGTTCAAGGTAGAGAAAGTGGGGAAGGGGGATACCACATTTGAGCGTTTCACGCTCTATGAGATTCCTAAATATATCACGCCTGAAGACCAGTTCTTATATATACATTCCAAGGGTGTGAGTGACAGGCACGCGGCGACGGACAATGTGTATTGGTGGAGGAGTTGGATGGAGTACAATCTCATATATAGATTTAGAGCCTGCTTGGAGGCGCTGGAAACACATAATCTGGTGGGTGTCGGCTATACTACGAAGATGATAGGGCCTCATTACAGTGGCAACTTCTGGTGGACGAAGGGGTCCTATTATATGACGTTGCCGAAGGAGATTGGGAGTGGATACACCGACCCGGAAAACTATATCTTCAAGGGGAAGGATCCGACACATATAGATATTGACAAGGGGCGTACACCGAACCAGGACGACGACTTTTACAGCACGAAGACGAACTTCAATCGTATGGCGAACTCAAAGCCCAAGCAGGCCGGTGGTGCGACTAGCAAACTGACGGTGGTGAGTGCCTATTACCCTGTGAAGACGGGGAAGCATACGAGAGAAGAATATTCCAACTGGATGAAGAACTTTTTCAACACGGTGAAGTGTGATGTGGTAGTATTCTGTCCTCCCGAGGTGGAGGCGGAGATACGAGGGATGGCCAAGCAGAATGTGGATGTGCGTCCACGCCCATTTGATTCTTGGGATATGATGTCTACGAAGCGGATGAATGTGTGGAGGGGTCTGTACGATACGGACCCAGAGAAAGGCCACCACTCCGCAGAGTTATATGCCATATGGGCTGCGAAGCAGGAGTTCGTGCGCGAAGCCATGGATCTTCGTCGTGGTTCAGATATATATGTCTGGTGCGACATCGGGTGTATGCGCAATCCCCAAATGCCTGGGAGTTTTGAGAAGACGGGGGATTATGTGAAGCCTGGGAAGATAACGTGTTTACATGTGGCGGGGACGATAGGTGGGGGAGTCCTAGCAGGAGACACGGATGCGTGGGAAGAGTTCTCCAATACGTATGTGGAGGAGTTAGACAGGAATCCGAGATTAAAGAATCAGAATGCCTATAAGGCTATCTTGAATGGTGATAACGCACATATCATACACCCTAGAAACTATACACTGCCAGATGGCACTACCGGCGACCCGTGGTTTTATCTTTTACATTTGTTCTCGGTGGGAGAATAGTTTATCAAACTCCTATATAGATGGGCCGCGTTGGGAAACGTGGAAAGTACCTCATTTATATAGTTGCCCTTGCTACACTGGCCGTGCTACTCTATATACGGTTACGCAGTCCTGTAGAAGGATTCCAGGCGGTGCCTGAAGAGCAGGCCGTATATACGAATACGACCACTCCGATGAAAGTATTCTTGTACGCAGACAAGATGAAGCCGACTGCGAAGGCCCTCACAGCTTCTCTGCGAAAGCACAAATATTCCTATGAAGTTCTGGGCTTAGGGAAGCCGTGGGAAGGGTGGATCGCCAGAACAAAGACCTATTTGGCCGCGATACAGGCCTATAAGGCGGAGAAGGGTCCTGACGCAGTGGCGCTGTACATAGACGCCTATGACGTCATATGTATTATGGACTCTGACAAGTTTTTCCAGGCATATCAGGACAGGGAACGTGAGATGCCAGTGATATTCGGGGCGGAGCAGAACTGCCACACAGAGATGTGTAATAAGAAGATCCTGGATTGGTATGATTATAATGAGATAGAAGGTGGTAAGGCCGCCGTAGAATCGCAGATGAATACGTGGGGTGATAGTGGTGAGCATTTATGGTCGCGTGATAGGCCCGCCTTTACGAACAATGGGACGATAATGGGTACGGCGGAAGGGCTGGAGTTTCTCTTTACAGAGATTCTGAAGACTGGTATACCGGATGACCAAGTGGCCGCAGGCCATGTAATCGCGGCGAACTTTGACAAGTTTGATATTGACTTTGAGGAGAACTTGTTCCGCAATCGTTTCAGACATTTAGAGAAGCGAGATGATGAGAATGGGGTAGATGGCCCCGGATTCTTACACTTTCACGCTATGAAGACAGATCAGCAGCAGGCTGAGGTACTAGAAAGATTTAAATCCTACGAATAATATGGCCCTATTGTAATGAGAAAGTCTACACGCATATTGTTGTACAATATAGGTGTTGGCATTGTACTACTCACACTACTGGTCTTTATGATACGGTATAGCGCTATAAAGATAGAGGGATTCCAGGCAGTTCAGTCATCCCCCTATTTCACGGATGCGTATGTGGTAACTCTTTCTGCTCGTTATCCAGAACGATTCAAGCGAATAAGGGGGAATGCGGAGGCCGCAGGTATTGTTTTGAAGCCTTGGGAGGGTGTGATTATAACAAAGGAGGATCTCCCCGAACTTCCGAAGAAGGGGATAGGCACTCTTCTCTTCCAAGACAGAACCAACACCTTTTTCAACTTCGGGGCGATCGGATGTTATTTGGCCCACCGAACCCTTTTGGAGAGTATCGCAGCGGCGCCCAACGGTATCGGCACATTTATATGTGAAGATGATATTATCATACCCGCAGACTTTTATACCCGGTTTGCTGCGATTAGTTCTGAGATACCAGAAGATTGGGATATTATTTACATGCGTAAATATATTGAGAAGGCCGCGCCTATATCGGCACATATCACGAAGCTTGAAAAAGATATCACTGCGACCCACAATATCGGTATGTGGGGGTTCATAGTGAAAAATACATCTATCAAGGAAAAAATCCTGCCAGTTTTAGAGCAGATGACCGATGCTATAGATTTACAGTTAAATAGGCATGCTGATAAGATTAACATGTATTTGGTTGATCCTCCACTCATATCTATGGATATGAGTCATAGTGAATCTACTATTACGAAGATGGATGTAGAGAGTAAGAACTAATATTCTGTAGCGTATGTAGGATGGCCAGAAGGTCCTATAAGAATATATATAGACTCATTTTGTTGGCCTTGGTCGTATGTGGTATCCTATATTATCTGAGCCGTGTGGAAGGATTCCAGGATACTCCACCATCTACGATGGATTTAGTGGTAGCTCGTTATGAGGAGGATATCTCATGGGTAAAGAATATTCCAGAGAATCTGTACAATCGCATGATAATATATAATAAGGGTGGTGAAGCAGAGTTTGGTTTGCCGAAGAGTGAGGTGAAAACATTGCCTAACTTTGGGAGAGAGTCTCATACATATTTACACCATGTGATAGAGAACTATGATAATCTGGCTGATATAACATTTTTCGTACCTGGTTCTGCTTGGACGCGTGATGATAAGCAGGGGCGCGTGAAAAGAATCGCAGACTATTTGAATAAGAATCGTACATCGGTTATAATAGGATACAAGGATGATAGGATGATAAATGACGCCTATAACTTTAGTATAGATACGTGGACTGTAACAAATGAGGAGAATAGGCGGAAAAATCCTGATTCATCTTTGACACCCAGTGTGGACCGCCCTTTAAGGAGTTGGTTTGAGAAACGGTTTGACGGCGACACAGTGAACTGTGTATCATTTACGGGTATAATGGCCGTATCAAGAGATGATATACGGAAACGCACGAAGGAGTTTTACGAGGGCCTTTATAAGGAACACGCATACACGAATCCAGAAGTGGTACACTACTCGGAGCGGGTATGGAAAAATATATTTTCTATAGATGACGATAAGTGTCTCAGTCAATAGCCTTTTGTATAGCCTTTTGTATAGCATAATAGCCATTGGACTCTTTACATCTTTCATCTATTACGGGAAACGTTTCTGTCCACCGTTTATCCCAGAGTTTTACGACGCGAGGTGGCGACGCATCTAGTATTTGTTTGATACTCTCCGTATTTTCTTTCCACGTACCATCTGCGAACATATGGGCCTGCCCCTCCGCTTCGCAACTTATATAGGGTACTGCGTCCCATTGGCGTTTGAATTCGGTGTCACCCGTATATAGTTCTTTAAAAAGGGCGTCCATCCAGAAGTAGTTGTCTGTGGACTTACGTCCTTTCCAGTAATCGTCGCACGCGGCTTTCCACTTCTGTATGATATAGGATCCTTTTTTTGATACTATGAACCAGGATGCGGGTCCTTCCATAATATTCATACCTCCACCCGTGCCATGATACATCCAGAAGTTGGAAGTCTTTGTCGCATCTTCTGCCCAGGAGTCCAGGGGTTGTAGACAGAGAAGTGTTGAATCTGCCCATACACCTCCATGTGTATGTAAAAGGGATAGGCGAATAATATCTGATTTTGCCTGTGGAGATATAGTATCTCTGTAGACATAGTCAATACCTGTCACATACTCTTTCAGATTATCCTGTGTAATAAGAGTCACAGTCCACCCGGGATTTTGGACTTCCCATGACCTTTTTACCTGTTGGGCGAGCCAGGGGGCAGAGTCCCATCCTTGGAGCCATAGAAGCCATATTGTCTTATTTAAAGGCATGTCTTGGTAACCCTCGCGGATATTTCGCCTACTCCACATTAAAAAGAGGAATAGGATACATAGAAGGAGAGCAATCCTGTATTTAAATATGAACTTGAATACCCACTTCATCTATAGTATACTATTAAATATTATGCGTGTACAAGTTCGTAGATCTCTTTCTGGGCGTCCTTGAAATCGTCTTCGGTCAGATTATCATCTCGGAATGCTACGACAACCCATTTGAAGAAGGGCATACGACGGAGGAAGTGCCAGTTCATGGCGTAGAAGCTGGGATGAAAGCATACAAGGAGGGGCCAGGCCCATCGTTCCATATTGGAAAGATTATTCACGAGTGTCCAAGTATACTCTACGAGTTGCCTGGAAGGAACGTACTTCATATCAGGTAGTGGGCGCTCTCCGAACTTCATATCAGAGATAAACGCGTCGAACGTGGCGTTCATATTGGAGGCCCTGCGATGAGCTGCGTGGATGTGATCGCCATAGAAGTGTTCTTTACTAAATGCGTCGTAGAAGCTGCTGGGATCATAGTATTGGCTACCATGATCCCTGAACATTTCATGCTTGGCCATTTCAATATGTTCCTGTAGAAACTCTGGGTAGGATGTGGCCTGCGTGGACATGATAATCTGCCGTTCTTTCTCTGTACAGTGGAACTTATCCCAGCCATACCAGTGCCAGCGACAGAGACGCTTATACTCTTCGGAGGTCATTTTGATGCTACAACCAAGTAGCCGGCCCAGTGTCAATTTTCCCGCGGAACTACGGCCCCTATAATGAATAGGTCCTATACAGATGGATTTATCGGGATCCAAGGTTTGCCTGATTCTATCATGTAAAAGGCCGTTCTATGCCAAGCGAAAAGAGGCACAAAAGGATCAGAATATCGCCATAGAGGAGCTGGGCTTTAAAGTGTTATACCTGTATGGCGACCCCGATATCCTATTCCCCGAAATACGTACAGAAGGAGATGAGAACTGTTTGTATGTACCTATAGAGGATATCTATGGCAACTTGACACACAAGATGTTACACGCATATCGGTTCCTTCTAGAGCAGCGGGTGGCAGGTGTACTAAAGATGGATGATAATACGTTCATACGCAACTACAGGATATTCAAGTCTAACTTCACCTGGTATGACTACGCAGGAGCAGATCTTGGCGAACTATGGCCAGAAACACATACCTTGAAGGGTGGTATATCATATACAACGACGGAACTTATGCTATATTTCGGAGGGCCATTTTACTGGCTTTCTTTGAAGGGCCTCGAGCAGGTTGTTAGAACCGGCTTCCATTATCCGGCAGAAGATGTAAATACTGGGTATGCTATAAACTTGGATGAGAGTATGTTGATAGGGAATATGGAGTTTTATCATAGTGGATGTGTATCATGGGATGGTGATACGGAATAATATTAGAATATATAAATGAAGATGACGGATATAGTTATCAGTATAAATGTCTATAAAAGTATGGCGACATTTGAGCGGCAGTTACAAACGATTCGGGAAAATGTACTATGCCACTATTATATAGTCTATAACTGTAATGACTACATGTACAAAGAACTTACCGCCATGAAACTGCCAGAAAATGTATACATAAATCCAGAAGTAATCGATAAATCATTCCCGAAGGTACCGAATGGACGGCTTACAAAGGGCATTGTATCGAATATGAGATACGCTACGGAGAACTTCTCGTTCAGGCATATTATTATTCTTTCTGGAAGAACGGTCTTCTATAGGAAGATGGCGTTGGACGATTTGAACCGACTAACTAGGAGATGGTCGTCTATGGAAGAAAGGAAGGCATCACAGATACAGCCGTTTGAAAACAGAGATTGGATTTGGCCTCGTTTCAGAAATACGCAACTTGCGAAGTATTATCTGGAGAGGGGATACCGTTTAGAGGGTTCTGCCCACGAAGGTCTATGTTTTAGTGAGAATGTGGTGAGAAACATAGTGAAGTTTTTACACGCGCATCCTGATATATATGAAGATTTGTGTAACTTTCATGCGGGGGTGGAAGAGTTTTCATTACAGACAATCGCGTCGAACGAAGTGGACGAGGAAAATATGGAGTACGGGTTCTCATATATAGGCCACGGAGTGAAAGAGGTCTGTGATGTAACTATGAAGGATAGGTATACATGTAAGATATTGTTTTTGTAGCATAAAGACTTCAAGAAATAACAATGTATATGATAACAGAATATAGTAAAATATGCCTTATTCTATCATGTAAACGTGAATACTATGCAAAGCGTAGAGAGGCATCAAAGGAAAGAAATAAAATGTTAAAAAGTCTAGGATTTACTGTCATATTTTTATTCGGCGATGAAAATATACTACACTCTGAACTTAGAAGTGAAGATGGAGATATAAACTTATATGTGCCTATAGAGGATACATATATGAACATAACCTATAAAATGTTGGAGGCCTATAAATACCTTTCTAGACACAATGTACGCGGCATATTGAAACTCGACGACGATGTCATAATAAACGAATACAGAATTTTTGGTACGAATTTCATGGAATATGATTACGCTGGACTTGGAATAGGAAGAATTTATAGCGGTCCATTAATGATGAAATACACTGGAGAATACTATAACATAGAAAACGACATAATATATTTCGCGGGGCCATTTTACTGGCTGTCAAACAAGGCCATATTACAAGTAGTCAATGTAGGGTATAAATATCCATGGGAAGATGTAAATACTGGCCATGCTATAAGTCTGGATAACTCAATAACCACTTGTAAAACGGATTTCTTTGATAGGGGTTACGTATATTGGAACGCAGATACAGAGCATAACTAGACAATATACGTATTCTAAAGACATTATTTATAAACAACGTCTTTAGAATGGATGGTAAGAAGCCCCTATATAGCATATTAATAACAACGTATGAATGCCATGGTCACGGAGTACAGTTTATTAAAGAGAACTTGAATGCGATCGTAACACAGACATATCGCCCAATCCAAGTAGTTGTTTCCGACCATAGTAGGGATGATGCTATAGAGCAAGCTGTGTCGGCTACAGATACAAGTGGTGTTGAGATTATCTATAAAAGATATACGGAACATTACGGCAGCCCCTGCCATAACTGGAACAATACCCTGCTATACGCAACAGGGGATTATCTACACTACTTCGCATTGGATGATAGACTACGTGATGAACATACC
>Ga0214919_10006236_pt1 | contig 16474 bp, 39 predicted proteins | sample LL1503_MetaG_FD_177994 | JGI IMG/M metagenome (GOLD analysis project Ga0214919, IMG submission 177994) | Freshwater microbial communities from Lake Lanier, Atlanta, Georgia, United States - LL-1503 | ecosystem: Environmental > Aquatic > Freshwater > Lake | place: USA: Georgia | collected... | reverse complement strand
AACACTGATTAACACTAACAAACAACACTGATTAACACTAACAAACAACACTGATTAACACTAACAAACAACACTGATTAACACTAACAAACAACACTGATTAACACTAACAAACAACACTGATTAATTAGAATCATTTAACGTTGTATAATTAGAAACAATATGAAACTCAACCGGGTCTTAAACAATATGAAAGCTAGCCAGTTCCAAATTTACTTTTCAGCCGGGTCTTTTAGAACAATGGCCGGATCTTTGCAACACGCTTTCAGCCGGGTCTGCTCTTTTGTTGCCTAGCATCAATCACTTCAATGCAGTCATCGTCAATCTTAAAAAACGCCAACTGACGAAATAGCTTTGCCACGAAATCAATTTCATCAATGGTGGGCCCACTAATGGCCCAGCTCGCTTCTTCCCAATCTTCTTCAACAGAGTGCCCAACCACTTCTGTGATTATTGCAGTTGGAAACTGAGCGCAAAGATAACTATGCAATAGGCAGTGGTACAAACGATTGTGCTTAGGGCTTGCAAGTTTTCCATGTGGATTGCAGCCAGTTACAACATAAGCCGGATAGCTAAATTGAGCTTTTGCTTTGTTGTCTTTCCATTGAAGCCTTGAGGCGGCAAACTTTTGCCACAAATCAATAGTTTTAGTCATCTCGAAAACAAGCAAAGGACAAGAATAATAAATAGTCAGGACAATGGATGGTCGTGGTCTTCGTCATCTTCATGCTCTGGCTCTGGCTCATAATCATCAGAGTCAATGCCCCAATGGTCCTCTAGGTATTCGGCAAAGTTCACGCTGCCTCCGTAAGCTTGGCAGCCAGGCTCTTAAAGGTGTGTGGTGCCTCGTCCCATGGTCTTCTCAGTACATAGCTAGGGCTTCCCATGGTCCAGTCCCCCTCGCCATCAACGTCGGGCTCAGCTTCGTCTGAGAAGATGCCCACGCAGGTATCGTCGTGAAACAAGCCGATGAAATCATCACCGTCTGCCATTGCTAGTCGAATGTGGAAGATCACATCACGCAGGCAGCGGGCCTGATAACTCCCCACCGATGGAGGGAAATAAGGGCCGTTGCTCTGATAGGTGCGTACTGTGCAGTTCATGGGATCAATGGGATCAATGGAAGGGAATAGTTGCAAGGATCAATCGTCTCCAATAATCCTAAAATCAGGATCATTATCTTTCTGAATCCATCGACACTGGCTGGTGCCAGGGATGACAATAAACATCTTGTCGTGGTGGTTTTGTTCAACATTGGCAAGCGTTAACTTCTTGCCAATGCGGCTTTTGCCTTTGTCGCTGATAGCAAGGATGTTAATGGCATTCATGGCTTTAGGGAGCGGAGAAAAGCTTTACGGCGGGCCTTGGCGGCCCTCAGTGCTTGGGGCTTGAGCCTCCGCTTGGGAGGCTTGCCGCTGTTGTGCTGGTGGTTTGGAATGTTCATGCTGCCCCCTTTTGCCATTGCTGTTCCATCCAGCGCTGGCGCTGATCGCCATTATCAAATAATGCCACTAGCTCCGAGGAGCCGGGCTTGGTGCAGAACAGCTTTTGATCAAGCCGCTTGCCAGACCGTGCATCGCGAAAGTCTGCAGTCCATAAGTGGAAGCCCATGCAGGAGGCTTCCAGTCTGACGCGACGTTCCGTGCCTTTTGTGGTGAAGCAAGACCACCACTGGCCTTGAGTGGAGGTAAAGCTGTCCAGAGTGAAAACAAGGGTCATGGTTCTGAAGCAAGTGGAGAGCCTCTCGGCCCGTTGAACTGACAATAGGACAAAAGGGGCCCTGGGGCCCCTGCTGTAACAAAACTTCACACAACGGAATCACGGCCAAATTCGCGCTTAATCATGGCCCGAAACTTGTCTTTACCTCCATTCTCCCATCGGAAATTATTTTCTGCTTCGATGAATGGCATTGCTTCAGCGCACATGGCATCAAACTTGATTCGTGCGTGGCAAATTTCAAAAGCATTCTCGACTGCCCGATCGGAAAGGCGGGTGAGATCGCCCCAGCCAGGGCAGTTGATGGTGTCAAGGGTGCGGGTCATGGCTCTAAAGATGGTGGACCTCGCGGCCCGTTGAAAGAAGAATAAACAATTCAAGGGCCTAATGGCCCCTTTGTAACAAAACTTTACAGTTGGTCGCAGATACCAATGAGCATCTCGGCCACGTATGTGTGCGCCTTGCGCAAGTTGTCAAACGCTTCACTGCGTTCGTCTCGATGCCTGTAATAAGCATCAGCTCCTTGTGGATAAAAATCCCTTGCATTTGAAGTCGCAGCAGCCAGAGCGTCGATGGCTTCATTAATGGCATCGAGAGCAGCAGCGTACTCATCACGCAGATCGGTCTTGTCGGTGCCGTTGAGGTGGAGGGTGGGGAAGGTGGCCATGGGGAAAAGAAAGGGGCTCGCGCCTGTGAGAGAACAATAAAACAAAAGGGGCTTGGTGGCCCCTCATGATCAGCCGAAGCTGTAGGTGACGGCATCGCCAGTGCCCCAAACAGACCAGCGGCTGAAGTGCTGGATGTCGGTGTTGGCAGCGATCAGCGCGTCGGCGTAGCGCTCGGCTAGCGCGTCGGCGTAGCCAGCGTCAACGAAGCGGGTGATGATCAGCGCCCGGTTGATGTAGGCGCCAGTGGCCAGCAGGGCGAAGATACCGGTGATGGCAGCTTTAGCGCGGGGACGGTCGAGGTTCATGGTTCTGAAGCAAGTGGAGAGCCTCTCGGCCCGTTGGAAAGAGAATAAATCAAAAGGGGCCCATACGGCCCCGCTGTAATAATTGTTTACAAAGCGCGGGCTGCGTAGCGCTGCTCGCGCTTGGCCCTCTGTTGAGCCCAGCGTTCGTCATGCTTGTTGAGGCCTGCCTGCACCAAGGGGAACAGAGCGTGGTCGGGCTGCACCCTCAAGGTGTCTTTGGCGAAGTAGTCGGTCATTGTGTCGCTGTCATTGCTGACAGTAAACGCTTCCCACACCTCCGAGGAGAAGCCAGTGTAGTCGCGAGCATAAAGCGCGATGGTGCCGTCCTTGTAGAGGCTGTAGCTGGCCTTCTGCAAAGGCCCGCCATTCACCTTAATGCCATTGTAAAAAAATTTGAAAGATGCCTTGAAGGAAGCCATGGTTCAAAAGCAAAGGAAGGAAGCTCTCGCCTCCGTTGAAAGAACAATAAAGCAAAAGGGGCCCTAAAGGCCCCTTTGTAACAAAACTTCACAAAAGCCTCAGCGCCGCTGATCACAAATGCCTGCGAGCATCTCGCCCACGTATTGGTGAGCATCGTGCAGCTTGTTAAGCGCTACCTGCCGCTCGGCACGGGCCTCGTAATAGGCGCCATCGTGCTGCGGGTAGTAATCCCGCCCGTTTAACGTAGCGGCGGCCAAGGCTTCAAAAGCCTTGCCAATGGCATCGTATGCAGCCGCATACTCATCGCGCAAATCGCTGAAGCCGGTGCCGTTGAGATGGACAGTGGGAAAGGTTGCCATGGGGGGAAATCAAGAGAAGGGCCTCTCTGCCCAGTTCCACGCTGCCTGCTGGTGTGGCAGCGGCGGCTTAGTTGTGGCTTTAACGGCGGCGAGAAAATTCACACCCATGGCCCCACAGATGTGTTAGATCCAGCAGCACCGATCGGCCAAATTGCAAATGAACTTCCAGCAAGTGTGGTATATGCTGCACCCGGTGCGGTACTATTTTGATACTGGGGCACAAATGTACCACCAGCGTTAACACTTATGGTGCCTTGTACTCGATAAGAAATAGTTCTAGTATTGGCGGAAGATGATCCAGTAATAGCAAGAGCACTTGTTGCGGTACCATATGCTGCTACCGCTGGATTAGGACCTGTTATTGTATTGTCATTTGCATTGTTGCTTTCCCATCGTGATCCAAAAGCCGAATAGGCAATGTTATTAAGAGTAGCAGTACCGCCAAACAAAATATAAACAGTGTGGAGGCCTCCACCTGTTGTTTTTCTAATTATAAAAAATTCATCAAATGCATATACAGTTTGAGAATTAAGCGTAATGCCAACATTAAATAATGATTGCGCCGCAGTACTGTTAGCGCCAAGGTATCCGCTTTCTAACCGATAGAACATCATCGACGGTGACACGCCCCGCGCTGTTGGTGTCGAGTAGATCACTTTGCCGTCATATTCCATTGCTCCAGCCGTAGCACTTGTCAGGTTGGTGCCTGATTGCAAGTTCAACGGTGCGTTAGACGATGTGCCAGCCGCCAAAATAATAGGCGAAAGAAAGTTTTTGCTCATTAGCCAACAACCACAACGCGGTAGGCATTAGACGCAGGCGCGGTGGCAAACACAATGGTCAGCGTGTTAGTGGTTGCGTGAGTCACATCAGTGAATACTTCGTCATAGGTGCTGGCGTTATAGATTGTCACATGCACGTCACGACTGGCTAAGTTGTGGGTGACTGTGTAGCTGGTGGCGCTACCATCACCAATACTGACGGAGAATTTCTTGATGCGGCCAGACCAAGTTGCCAATTTCAATGGCGTGATAATGCGAGCATCGTCAGTGCCCGCATCGGTTTCAGCTTGCGTGGCAAGTTCTGCAATACCTGCAGTACTTTCACTTGCTGATGGTGCTGATGTTCCAAACGCAACCCAGCTAATAGTGCTTGAATCAATTGTGCCGTTTATTTGGTCTTGCCGCCAAGTGGTAGCAGCGGAAGTGCCTTCTTCTACTGTTGTGACTGCTTGTTCTAGTTCTGCAAAAGTCGTTGCATCCAGTGAGCGCGTCATTGCAACGGCGGCACCGTTCCAGATATAAATTCCGTTTTGTGACGCAGTAGTCTGCGAACGCACTAATACTCGATCTTGGCCGGCCATTGTGATGCCATCAATCGTAGCGCCAGGGCTGCTTAGGTTTAAGTTGGCTTGAGTGGAAACACGAACTGAATCCTTCCAGGCTAAACCTTCTACTAAAGAATCCACATACGATTTCGGTACCCCGTCACCACTTGCCGAAGGTGCCGGCAGGTTAATGACTTTGGATACTGACTGAAAATCAAAGTCTGTAAAGATTTTTTTAGTCATTTCAGGTCAACCTCGCAAAGCCAGCGGTGGGTGCTGTTAATAGTATAACTGTTTGATTTACACTTGCATGAGAGACCTCAGCTTGGATTTGCTGGCTGCCGCTGTCGTACACATCAACGCTGGGCTTAAACCCTAAATTATGGTTGATAGTCCATGTGGATGCCGATGAAGGCTGTGTAAACACAAACCCTGCGCCTGCGCTGCCTTGTGGGCCAACTGTTGTTGCAGTAACAACTGTTGTTTCAGGTACGAGTACAACTACACTGCTGCCGCCATCGGTTATGGTGACTGTTTGCGTTAAAGCGGTAACGTTTACGGTTGTCATGCCGTGTAACCTTGTGAAACAAAAACGATACCTTCAAGGTAATATTCCTTTAATCCCGAAGGATTGGTTAGCAATACGTCGTAGTACGCTTCACCAGGAAAAGCCGCAGTTTGCACATTTGTTAATGAAATAGCAACCGTGCCAGTTACTAAGTTGATATACGTTACGGTAAAGTCAGCAAACTTGGTAGTGCGTCCTTGATCCCACACTTGGGCAGCAACTGTCCAACCGGTTAGGTTGATGTTAGTGCCAGTGCTGTCTTTAAATTGTAGCGTGACGCTATAGTCTGCTCGGCGTTGGAGAGGGATGTTGTAGATGCCAGGTTGGATACTCATTTCTTCACCAATGGTGTGAATATACCTGCCAGCAATTCAATAGCGCGGTAGATTTTCACAAATAATGCCGTGTAACGACCCAGTTGGTCGTTGTCTTTTGGTGTTGGCGTCAGGTTTACTACTGCCACGGCTGTAGCATGTACGCCGATTGCAGCACCAACGTATTGGGTCAATGTTTCAGGGGTGAGGATCATGGGGTAGTGTCAACGCACCTCTATCTTACTGACTCGGTTCTCGACCTGATTAAGGCGGGTGAACATCTCGCGGTTGGTTTCTTTTATATCCGTGTGCAATGTCTCAAGACTGGTAGCAATATGCTCGACTGCACCGGCCCGTTGAAAGAACAATACAGCAGAAAGGGGCTGTTTCCAGCCCCTGATAAATTACTTAACAATCAGCGCATGGTTTTAAGGGGTGTAGTAGGCAGTGCAGGGGCCACCAGCAAGGGCCATGTTGCCATTGATCCTGTCCACTTCGTCTTGAGCCCCTTGCTCATCAGTGGTCTCGCACTGGTAGGCGGGAATGCCAGTGTCGAGGTCGGTGATGTAGATAGTGAAGATGGTTTCGTGCATGGTTCTGTGGCGAACAAAGGAACAATAGAAAAGGAAGGGGCCAGGAAGGCCCCTTTGTCACAAAGCGTCACACAACGGAATCGCGGCCAAATTCGCGCTTGATCATGGCCCGAAACTCTTCCTTGCCTCCGTTCTCCCATCGGAAATTATTCTCTGCTTCGATGAATGGCATTGCTTCAGCGCACATGGCATCAAATTTGATTCGCGCATGGCAAATGCCAAAAGCATTTTCGACCGCCCGATCGGACAGGCGGGTGAGGTCGCCCCAGCCAGGGCAATTGGTGGTGTCGAGGGTGCGGGTCATGGTTCTGAAGATGGTGGACCTCTCGGCCCGAACAAAGGAACAATACAAGCAAAAGGGGCTGCTGCCAGCCCCCTGAACGATCATCGTTAATTATCTTTACAAAGGACCGCCATGAGCCGCTTGTAGCCAGCTCGCTTGCCATTGACCCTCCACAACGTATTGCGTCTGATTGCGCAATTTATGCACACGTTGGAGACAGTGCAACTAATTTCTTTCCCATTGAACTCTCCTATGGTTTGCCCATATCCTTCGTTGCGGTGAGCAACATAAGCTTGGTCATAAAGTTTACCAAGAAAAACATAAGCTTCAGCATGAAGCTGAGAAGCCCCTGTTGCCAGCAATTCGTCTTTAGAAAGGTAATGCATGATTAACGAGCATTAATGATGTTATGGAAATAGCGAGCATAATGCTTTTGACGCCATAGCCAAGCAAAGCTTCCATGGTGGTCACCATCCTGGCTGTGAGATGCCTCTGCCGTCAGCCATTCTGATGCGCCAGTGTGTGGGTGAAGCTGGGTCAGTGTGCTCCACTACGAGGCTGCCTGCAGGCCACCAGCCGCCACTGATGCAGTTCTCCATAGCTTCTTGAGCGTAGTCTTGTGCCCAGTAACGAACGTTCCAGGGAGCGGTGTAGTCGATGGTCATGGTCTCTAGGCGGTGAACCTCGCGGTCCGGACAAAGGAACAATACAAGCAAAAGGCCCCGTTTCCAGGGCCTGTCACAAAACTTTACACAGGCCCCGTCACTGCCCGCGCACCACCTTCGGCATGAGCAAGTACTCCAGCAGCACCTCCTCCCCTGTATTGATACCTAGCCAGTCGTTATCGAGGGTTGACTGCCAGACCGTGGGAGCCACGGGAGTGTTTTGAGACCAAAAGCTTGCGGTGTCATTAGAGCTGAGCTTGCTAGCAATTTTCATAAAATCACCCAGGTAGTTAGGGGTGAAAGCCATAAATGTCCCAGGGCTGCAAGCCAATGTATCCATTGCTGGCCAGATCTGCTGAACATCAGGGAACGGCTGATCAACCAGTGCCCATGGGTCAGCGGTCCATACAGCAGAACTGGCCACAAGGGCCTTTTGCCCCTGGAACTGCACCACACCACTGTCATCCAAAACAGCCTCCACCACCTTTCGGGACGGTGTTTTAGAAAAGGCCTTGGGCAATAGTCTGATCGGCTCCTCTGGCACAAAGAAGCCCGGAGCACTGGGCACTAGACAGCGAAGGCAACGGTGACCATCCACTCCGATAATGCGCACGTAGTCGCCCTGTCTGCTGGCTTCAATGGCACAAATAGGCCCTTTGCTGCCATCGGTGCTAGCCACCAAGGAAGCGGCCCAGAGAATAGACGGCGGCAGGCAGGCGATAGTTGTCATGGTTAAGACCGAGAGAATGGAACTGGCGGTTACTGGCGGGGAGTGGTGGTGCCATCCACCACTACGAACTGGCGATCACGGAACAGCGCTCGCAGGCCCTGAGCCTGCACCTCTAGGGCTTGAGCATTGCTGCCGGTGGCGAAATGATGCCAGCCAGACGGGCTGCTGCCCCAGAGGCTGAATTGATTGTCACGGGTGAGCACTGCTGTCATTGGAACACAAGCTCCTGTTTGTTTGCCTTGATCTTAAGCACCCGCTCGCAATCGAACGAGCGCCAGGCGCCACTGCCGTCATTGCGAGCAATGGCAAAATCCCTGCAACGGATGACGGAGGGGTGCTTTAATGCATGGCCCGTGCCCTTAATCTCTTGAGTGTCGCGAGGGTTGAACTGTAAGCAGCGCTGCTCGCCATTGACCTTGGTGAACGTCACGCTCACAATGCTGCTGCCAGCATTGAAAATGAATTGCTTGATGAGAGAGGTTTTGTCCATGGGGATGAGGAAAGGGGGAAAGGGGCTCGCGCCCCTATGTGAGTGATCATGGCACTATGAGCGCCTTTTGTGAAGCCTTCAGGCATAGGCACATCTTATGGAACAAGCTTGAATTGATGTTCCGACGAAACCATGCGCAGCATGGTGCCTATCAGTGCTGCTTATGGTGCAACTGTACTAGGGGCGTAGGTGAGACGGCAATACCGCTCGGGGTGCAGGAGCTGACAGGCGGCCAGGCCGTCTAGGTCATCCTGGGGCCTAGGAGAAAGTCCTAGTGCCAGCCCTGAGACAATGGCAATGGCGCCCGCCGCTACGAGGGCAGCCGACTTCAGGGAAAGGTCCATGGGGAAAGAGCAAGGAACATGCGCATATTACAAAGCTGGCTGGATCTGTCGAGAAGATTGTAATTTCTCTTTACAGGGCTGGCCAGACCATAAAAAAAGCGGGCCTAAGCCCGCCATGCCTTCACACCTTAGCCATTACGCCCTAGCCCAGCACACCCTGGCAACTCCCTGCCCAGTGCTAGCAATTCGGCTGAATGCCCCATAGCTTAAGTCAAGGTCGCGGCCAGCAACAAAGGGGCCTCGATCAGTGACTGTCACCACCACTGCCCTGCCATTGTCTGGATTGCTCACCAGAAGTCTGGTGCCAAATGGTAGGTAGCGATGGGCGGCAATCATGCCCTGTGGGTTCATTGGTTGGCCGTTGGCCATTGTGCGCCATGCATAGCCATCACCATGGCCGTAGTAGCTGGCCTGGGAGCAGGGCTGAGCGGAAGCAGCCATTGGCAAAGCAGCGGCGATCATAAAAGAAAGGATGCGGATCATTAGAGAGAGAGAAAATAAATCACAAGGGCCGCCAACTCTCGTTGGCAGCAGCCACTCTACCAGAAAGGCCGATCGCCGTGCGTCAAGCTGAAACCGTGCTACGATTGTGGAGCTTAAGTCGGCCCTGGTTGTTTCCCCGTATAGGCCGCAAGGGTGGGCACTGTTGGTCAGTTTGAACTAGCCGCGAGGCGGTTCGCCGTACATGGACGGACAAGGGGACTGACCCCTGTAGTGATAGCAGGAGCCACGGTATCGGAGGCTTAAGCAGGAAGGGGGCCGTAAGGCCCCTTTCCTTTCTGAATTTTGCAGGGATGCGATCGACAGCTATTTGCGCGCCCTTGAAAGGCAAAAACTGACTTCTACCATTGACCCCGTCGCCGCCATTCGCTATTAAGCCTTCAACTGGCCGCAATCCAGCGGCACCCCTTGATAGCTGCGGTGATCTGGCAGGGACGAACACTCCCTAGCCCGCCAAGCGAAAAGCCACCCCCTGGCAGGAGTGGCTCTTCAAGGACCGAGGACTTCACCCCTCAGCCCCAAATCAAAATGTCCACCGTGATCTTAACGGGGGCCGGCGCTATTGCGCAACCCTCAGGCTCAATTCTAGCCCACTTCCCCTTGTCTATACAAAGCCAATTAGTTCCAGACATTAAAAAAGGCCCCGAAGGGCCTATGGTCAAAAGTTGATTGTTATATCTCGCCTGGGAAGAAAAATCTATACACTTCCTCAACTGTGGGATCATCACAAAGCGTAGATGGATCATCGTACATTTCATGCCACCCCCAATTCAACTCTTCCCAAAAGCACCGCCGATAGAAGAAGCCATCCTCAAAGCGATACATAATACAGTTGTACCAACTGTAGTAAACGGTGAAAATGAAATCGACGAGGGCGTCAATCATGCTCCCTCTCCAGATGCGCGACCCATGGCAAAAGCATATGCAGCTAGGTATGCCATCAGATCATCAGCAGTTGGTGCGGTGGTGACCACCTCGTCATGCTCACGTAGGTGCCAAGCATGGGCACTGGACAGCGTTGCCTGTAGCCTCTTTATGGACCAGACATGGTGAGCAGGGATCAAGTGGCTGATCTCCTCCAGCGTGGTCAGCCATTCTTCTAGGCGACTGGGGTCCAGTGCCCAATTAACGAACGGACGGTTGCAGGTCATCACCAGCCGCCCTCCCTCGGTGAAGGCGCTGATCTCGCCAGCGTGAGTTGTGATTGAAGCAGTCATGGCTGCAAAGCATTCAAGGCCCATCAACAATACACCTAGCCCCTCCCATTGACCACCCTCCTCTTATTAGCCCTGCTTATGGCCCTATGTCCATGTCATTTCCAGCCGGACGCTAGGTAGTGACAGCTACCAATGGATCGCAAGTGTACGTATCGGCCAGTTCTGTTGATTACCGTTTGAAAGGCCTGCCGCTTCGCCTTGCCCAATGGTTCTATTGGTTCAAACAACCAACTGCAGGCCCAGTCTGCCAGCTCCTCTAGGTCGTCAATGGAGGAGGTGCGCAACACATAATGGCGCCCACGCTGTTCTAACTTTCTCCATGCTGGATGAACTAATGGCACCTCGGCTACAACTTTATCAGCCTCTGTTCTTAACACTGGAGGAATGCAAATGCTTACTTCCTTGGCCGGAGCCAATGTCTTGTCAAGAGAGCATGATGTCATGATCATTCAAAAACAGAGGAAAGATCGCAACCATCTTCTTCTAGATGTTCCAATACTGCTTGATTTATTTGCTGTCGTATCCCAGTCAGGTAGGTTTCATTTCCAGAAAAACTACCAATGCCAGCTAGTGATTCAATGGCCTGAGTAATTCGCCCCATGTCCATTGAAAGCTGAACTATTCCTGCCACGGATTGATTGGCTAGTTCTAGCTGATGCCTGTCTAACCATTTCCCCAGGCAAACAACCACCAGCTCCTTCAGGAGCTCGTCGCCATGTTCTTCTGTGGCAGCGTCCACCGCCTTGGCAAGGTGCGGAGGAATGACAAACGTATTGGCGTCTTCCAGCAATGGCGCCAGGCCTTCTTCTACAGTCTTGCGATCGTGCATCTTTGCTTGATTAGCCTGCCGCAGGAAGTCGTCCACCGAAGAAAAGCTCATGAGTGATCACAGGAAGCAAGGATACTGTGACAGCTTATGAAGCTTTTGTCAATCGTAGTCTTCAGCGGAAAACATTGGGCGGCTGTTGCCAATCGGCTCCCCATCGTCATCAAATTCAAGCTCAATGGGAACAACAGCAGTGGCCAGGTCTTGCTCGTCGGAGACAGAAGCATCAATGGCAAGGGATCGTATTTCGGAATTACTTTCAGCATCCTGGATCTTCTTCACTTCCTTGCCTAGTGTTTGCAGGAACGCTTTATAGCCAGACTTCTCATCTGACTGTGCTTTGACGTCAAACAATCCAAGGAGCTTTGCTTGTTGCTCAAGACAAGATCTAGCCACTGAAAGGAAAGAGCTTTCTCCAGCACTTTCTTCTTCTCTGACAATAGAATCTTCACCATTTCTAGTGGTAGTTACTCTTTTGCGCTTGCTGGCATCGAAAGCCCGCAGGGCTTGATCCTTCAGCTCACCTTGTTCTTGCAGGAGACGTGCCCGCCAGGTGTCGTGGCTTTTTAGTATTTCATTGGTCCATAGTGCTCTATTAAATCCACGATCTAGGTTGACAGTTTGCTTGCTTAATTTCAACACTTCTGCAATTTGCTTATTGCTTAAGTTTGCAGCTAATAATTCTTGCACCATATAGCGCCTTTGCCCTACTAGCTCCTTGCTGTAGGGAATCTTCCCGGGGCCAGTTCCTAATTTTGTCCTAACCGTGTCTATTTGTTCTGGCGTAAAGCCAGCTTCCACTAAAGTTTTCACTCCATACTGCAATTGTTCTTCCTGGGAGGAGAAGCTTATTTCAGGGAGTGGCATGGTTCAATGGAAAAATGAATGCTTGTTTATTTTAATGGAAGATCTCCTTTGCCTACGATACTTTTAGAGAATAGCTCAGAAAACCGCTCTTGTCTTTCTGGTGTAACGGCAAAGGGGTTGTCACTGATGGCCTTGCGAAGGCGCTGGATCTCTCTCCATTCTTCCACTGAAAGACGAGGCATGATTAAAAGGGTGGCAATGGCGGAGTGTAGACAAGGGTGCTTCCTTGAATTTGTGACTCATAATCGCCCATTGCATCTGCCAGTTTCTTGGCTTCCTTGAATTGATTCTCCAATTCCCGGACGTGCTGAGGGTAAATTTTCTTTTGCTTGCTTTGCAAGCGCACCGATCCGTAGTCAGTCGATTCCTTGTCTATTCCATTGTTTTCCATGAAGGCCATAACTTGACACCTGCAAGATGCTTCCTGCTCGTCAAGATGCTTTTGCTGGGTTTTAATCCGCTCTAGCTCGCGGAGAAGCTCTGAAAGTTCCATGTTTTTTATTGGTGTTGAATTGGTGGTGTTTGAAATTCTTTATTTATTAACACTTCAATGTCTCTAATGCTTCCTCTCCAGTGGCGCTCATTATTGCCGTCTCGCACTGCATATAGCATCCTGCTTTCTGGCATAGGACCTCGATCAGGCCTGGAATAGCCATGATGATTGATCACCTCTATTTGGTGACCATTGTATTCCAGACAGGGAAGTCTGTCAGGAGTTGGGGGTGTGGTTGGCATGACAGGGCTAGGGAAAGCCGTTGATCGTTGTCAGGATACCACAGAAAAGAAGGAAATGAAAGAAAGCGCTGACTGGAGAGCTCGCTGGGGCTCGCCCGCTCGTGCGCTTTCTGGCGAAGGTGCCTGTCGCTCGAAACCGGGCTGGTTTGAGGCGGAAGGCTTGGCCGCTAATTGGGCTTACGTCCCATCGTATATCGCAGGTCAAGAAATGATGTGACGGTTTTGAATTGGCACAGTATCAACAATGGAGACACGGGGGCGTTGTCGGCGCGACCATTGGCTGAAAGCCAGTGAGCGCAGCCACTATTACGGATTGTGACCAACCAGGGTGGACAAGGGTTGATCATGGTGTACGATATGGGGACAGGAGGCGAGAGCTTCCACCCCACATCGAGAACCATGACCATCCTCAAAACCATCGCCCAGATCGACTCCACCTACGAACCAGACAATGGAGGTGTCATCGACGCCATTGGCACCACTGCTGACGGGCGTGAAGTTGACCTCTGGATCTACAACAACGGAGACGGTCCTCTGGTGGGGCCTGGCGCTTCCTTCCTGCCCTACGGCGGCATCTGCTACAACCCCTGGCCGCTAACGAGCATCCGGGAGATCTAACCCAACGCGGCCCGCCAGAGCCGCCCCCAATCTGGCCACTATTCATTCGAGCCCATAGCAATGCACATCGTCATACAGCGTGAGGAGATCAATCCTCACAACCCGCACCAATCTCGCTGGAGCCGCCCTGTTCAGGTGCAGGTGGCTGAGCCTCCTGAGATTATCAGCACCACTTGGTGGTCCTACGGCGACGCTGGTGGACAACGGGCGGCGGCAGAGGCCGCCGAGTGGGACGAGCGTTGGCCCTGTGGCTAGCACTACGGAACCCGCCGGATCAGTGCCGCCATACCTAACAACTGAACAACTGGCCGATAGGTGGGGTCTACGGCCAGCAACAATTAAGCACCAACGCGCCAGAGGTGTTGGTCCTGAATACATAACGCTATCCCGTATTGCAGTGCCCTTTGGTGCCGCCCGTGTCCGCTATCCATTAAGTAGAGTCTTGGCCTTTGAGGCCGCCAACAGCATCACACCACTAAACCCATAGTCTCGACGATAAGGCTGAGTCGTTAACCCTGCCTGTTCTTTATTCTTTTTCTTTACAACAATGGAAGCTTCTGTGTCTAACATTCAAATCAACGGCGTTGACTATGTTCGCGCTGATTCTGTTCCTGCTGCCCAGTCCAATGGCAACCGCGCTGTGGTGGTCGTGGATCGTGGCTGGATTTTTGCTGGTGATGTAACCCGCGAAAACGGCCGCATCCGCCTGAGCCGTGCATTGCATGTATTCAAGTGGGAAAGTATTGGTTTCGCCAAGATGGTTGAAACAGCAAATGCTGATCTACGTCCTATTGCTGATGTAGATATTCCTGCTGGCGCAGAAATTTTCTGTGTACCAGTTTCTGAAAGCTGGGGGTTGTAATGTTCAGGCCAGTTGGCAACGGCTACGGCTTTGGCTACGGCTACGGCGATGGCTACGGCTACGGCTACGGCTACGGCTACGGCTTTGGCTACGGCTACGGCGATGGCTACGGCGATGTTGATGGCGATGGCTATGGCAACGGCTACGGCTGGGGTCAAGGCGGTGGCTACGGCCACGGAGGTGGCTGGAGCACGTGTTCGCCCCTTCGTGGCAGGAGGGTTAAATGACTGAACTGTTTATTAGACCAGTTGGCTACGGCACCGGCGACGGCTATGGCGACGGCTATGGCGACGGTTGTGGCAACAGTGGTGGTGATGGTGACTACGGATGGAGCGGCGGCACCGGCTATGGCGACGGAGACGGCTGGGGCACCGGCTACGGCTGGGGAGACGGAGACGGCTGGGGCACCGGCGACGGCTACGGCACCGGCTACGGCAACGGCACCGGCTACGGTTACGGCTACGGCCGGGGCACATGTTCGCCTCACCGCAACAGGAGGGTTAAATGACTGAATTCACTGAACCACAAATGACTAACCAACAACAACCGATCACTCCACCGCCGGCGCTGGTGCAGCAGCTTCAAACTCAATACGGAATCCTTGACGCCATTGTGCTTGCCTACCGCGCTGGTGCCGACCAGGAGCTAGAGGCTTGCGTGGAATGGCTACAGGATCCTGACCTAAACGTGGATACTTATAAGCTCCGCACCGCCCGCCGCCCCAAGCCGCCGAGCCTGAAAGCACAGGCCTATGCCGCATTAGACACCTACATCTAGGGCGAACCTGATCCCACGGACAAGGAACGCACGTACAACATCATCCGCAAAGCACTGGAGACAATCAATGAGTGACCAACCACCACTTGAACTAATTCAGCAATGGGCCAATGAAAAAGTGTATGCACCATTTGAACTAATTCAGCAATGGGCCAATGAAAAAGTGTATGACGAACGTGATTGGCTTTATGAAATTCATATAGCAAACTGCGCTGCTCAATGGAGCGCCAACGAAGAGCTGGAGGCGTGCTGCAAGTGGGCAGACGAAACCGGATGGACTGGCGCTGGCAGCGTTCTCCGCAGGCATCGCCGCCCCAAGCCGCAAAGTCTAAACGACATAGCGCTACAGATGTTGGGCACCATCGAACGTGATGCCCACTATCTACCGGAGATTACCGACGTTATCCGCAAAGCACTAGAATCACAGCCCTCTTAATCAACATCACTAATGGCTTTGCAAAAATCCCACAAAAATAAAGTTCGGTTGTTTATTTTGCGCCAACTATACGAATCTGAAAGGACGAGGAATAGTCTTCATCTCCTTGCCTCCGCACATGGCATGGATTCAGTCGAAGCTATGGAGTTTTATGAAAACAAAGTAGCGCGAATTGATAAACTATTCAACTATCCTTTAACCTCGCAGTATACCGATCAACTAACACCATGACCGACTACAAACAACTGTGCACTGAGTTGCTTGATTGGTTAAATTTCTACAATTTATCCTGCAACACGGACGCCTCAACTGAGCAACTAAACAGAGCCGTAGCTTGCGCTGATAAGGCCCGCGCCGAGCTGGCCGAGCCCGAGGGGCCGACGGATGAAGAGATCATGGAGCTAATGCCACAGCAAATGCGCGATGATTTAGCTGCCGCAGCACGTGCGTTGTCGAGTTTTGATCTCAACTACATCAAGGCCGCTTCCACTTTTCGTATTATTCTCAACCGCCATGTTGTAGATCACGCCCGAGCCGTACTCACTAAATGGAGTCACCAATGACTAACTTCACCCCCCTGAGCCCCGCCGCAGATGCAGTAGAGGACGCTGCTTACAAGGCCTGGATCGCCCAGGATGACTCACGCAGCATTGCCATCAGCACCCTCCGGGCGCTTGCTGATCAGGCTGGCTCCATGAAACATTGGCATATAGATCAGATCCGCTCTATTGCCGCCGAGCTGGAGGGTGCGGAACGACCACCAGCTACGGCTACGGCACTTGTTCACCGCATTTCAGCAGGAGGACACGGTGACTGCACCAATAACTGAACTCCGCGCTCTATGCGCCGAGCT
>Ga0214919_10006235_pt1 | contig 16475 bp, 15 predicted proteins | sample LL1503_MetaG_FD_177994 | JGI IMG/M metagenome (GOLD analysis project Ga0214919, IMG submission 177994) | Freshwater microbial communities from Lake Lanier, Atlanta, Georgia, United States - LL-1503 | ecosystem: Environmental > Aquatic > Freshwater > Lake | place: USA: Georgia | collected... | reverse complement strand
CTGGCGTGCCTGTGCCGCGCGGCATCCCTGCTTTTACGGTGCAAGAGGCGGTTGAAGCCGCGCAAAAACTCGGCGGCCCGGTGTGGGTGGTCAAGGCGCAGATTCATGCCGGTGGTCGCGGCAAAGGCGGCGGCGTCAAGCTGGCCCGCTCGATTGACGAAGTCAAACAGCTAGCGACCGAGATTTTGGGCATGCAGCTCATCACCCACCAAACCGGCCCGCTGGGCCAAAAAGTGCGCCGCTTGCTGATTGAAGACGGCGCGGACATCCAAAAAGAGTATTACGTCTCCGCCGTCACCGACCGCGCCAGCCAGCGCGTGGCCATGATCGCATCGAGTGAAGGCGGCATGGACATCGAAGGCGTGGCGCATGACACGCCCGAGAAAATCATCACCGAAATCGTCGACCCCGCGCTGGGCCTGACCGACGCGCAAGCCAAAAAACTGGCCGATGCGATTGGCGTGCCCGCAGGCTCCACCGCCATGGCCGTGGACGTGCTACAAAAAATCTACCAGGTCTATATGGACACCGACGCCAGCCTGGTGGAAGTGAACCCGCTGATTTTGGAAGGCAATGGCCACATCAAAGCGCTGGACGCGAAGTTCAACTTTGACGCCAACGCGCTCTACCGCCACCCCGACATCGTGGCCTACCGCGACCTGGACGAGGAGGACGCCGCCGAAATCGAGGCCTCCAAGTTTGACCTGGCCTATATCAGCCTGGACGGCAACATCGGCTGCCTGGTCAACGGCGCAGGCCTGGCCATGGCGACCATGGACACCATCAAGCTGTTTGGCGCCGAGCCGGCCAACTTTTTGGACGTAGGCGGCGGTGCCACCCCCGAGAAGGTGACCGAGGCCTTCAAGATCATGCTCAAAAACCCCAAGGTCAAGGCCATCTTGGTCAACATCTTTGGCGGCATCATGAAGTGCGACACCATTGCCACTGGCGTTATCGTCGCCTGCAAAGCGGTCAATTTGCAAGTGCCGCTGGTGGTGCGCATGAAGGGCACCAACGAGGACATCGGCAAAAAAATGCTGGCCGACTCGGGTCTGCCCATCATCAGCGCCGACACCATGGCCGAAGCGGCGCAAAAAGTCGTCGCCGCCGTCCAAGCCCACGCCTAACGCCCACGCCACCGTCAGAAAGAAACCGCCATGTCGATCTTCATCAACCAAGACACCCGCGTTATTACCCAGGGCATTACCGGCAAAACCGGCGCATTCCACACCGAAAAATGCCAGGAATACGCCAATGGCAAAGCCTGCTTTGTAGCTGGCGTCAACCCCAAAAAAGCCGGTGAGTCGGTGCTGGGTATCCCGATTTACGCCTCCGTCAAAGAAGCCGCGCACGAAACCGGCGCCACCGTTTCGGTCATCTACGTGCCGCCCCCCGGCGCGGCAGCGGCCATTTGGGAAGCCGTCGAGGCCGACCTGGACTTGGCTATTTGCATTACCGAAGGCATCCCGGTGCGCGACATGCTGGAGTTGCGCAACAAAATGCGCGCTAAAGAAGCCGCTGGCGGCAAAAAGACGCTGCTGCTCGGACCCAACTGCCCCGGTCTAATCACGCCCGAAGAAATCAAAATCGGCATCATGCCCGGCCACATCCACCGCAAAGGCCGCATTGGCGTGGTCAGCCGCTCGGGCACGCTCACTTATGAAGCGGTAGCGCAGCTCACCGAAATCGGCCTGGGCCAGTCCAGCGCCGTGGGCATTGGCGGCGACCCGATCAACGGGCTCAAGCACATCGACATCATGCGCGCATTTAACGACGACCCGGACACCGATGCCGTCATCATGATCGGCGAAATCGGCGGCCCGGACGAAGCCCAAGCCGCCCGCTGGTGCAAGCTCAATATGAAGAAACCCATCGTCGGCTTTATCGCCGGCGTCACCGCGCCCGCAGGCAAGCGCATGGGCCACGCCGGTGCGCTGATCAGCGGCGGCGCCGACACGGCCGATGCCAAGCTGGCGGTGATGGAAGAGTGCGGCTTCAAGGTCACGCGCAACCCGTCGGAGATGGCCAAGCTGCTCAAAGCCATGCTCTGAAAACGCTGCTGGCGTTCGCAGGCTTCAGGCCTGCGGGCGTCTGTACTGCTGCGCTCAGGCCAAGCGCAGCGCCATGACACCCAGCACGATAGATGCGGTGCCCAGCACGCGGGGCCGGGTCCAGGGTTCTTTGAGCAGCCATGCGCCCAAAATAGCGGCAAATAACACCGAGGTTTCGCGTAGCGCGGCGATGAGCGCGACCGGCGCCACCGTCATCGCCCACAAGGCAATGGAATACGAGGCCAGCGAAGCCGCAGCGCCACCCGCAGCCAAGCGCCAGCGGCCTCGCACATAGGGCATGACCGCGCCCCTGCGCTGCCATAAAACCAGTAAGGCAAAGGGCCAGCCGTCTAGCGCAAAAAGCAGCGAGGCATATTGCAAAACATGGCCGGACAAGCGCGCGCCTTTGGCATCGACGACGGTATATATTGCAATCAACACCGCATTAGACAGCGCAAATACAACGGCCTTTTTTTGCGCTAGCATGGCCCCGCCGCTGCCCAATGAAAGAAGGCCACAACTCACGCACAACACACCCAGCCAGGCTAGCGGCGTAAGGGCTTCACCCAACACAAAAAATGAACTAAGCGCCACCAACACCGGCGCCGTGCCGCGCATCAGCGGATAAGCCAGCCCCAGGTCGCCGTGGCGGTAGGCCCCAGCCAGCGCAAAGTAATAGGCCACATGCACTACCAGCGAAGCGGCGATGTAGGGCCAGACCTGCGGATCGGGCAAACCCAAGTACACACAAATCGGTATCGCATAACAAGAACACAGCACATGAATGAGCGCGGTGTCGAGCGTTTTGTCGGTGCTGGATTTGACCAGCGCGTTCCAGCTGGCGTGCAACAGCGCGCCAACCAAAACGGCTAGCAGCACCTGTGGGCTCAGGCCTGGCACGCAGCCTCAGTGCTACAGCGCGCAGCGGCTGGCATAGTGCAGAAAATGCGCTAGATCTGGCGTGGCCAGACCCGCTTGCTTGGCCCTATCGTCCCACACGCGCAAGCGCACTGCGTCGCTGGCACCGGGCTCTTGTAAAAAGGCCTGTGCTTGCTCGGCGCTGAACACGCCGCCTTGCAGCACCAGGCTGCGTTTGGAGTCCTCGGACAAAGCGTCGTAGTACTCCGGTCGTGTCGCGCATAAATAGCGTTTGGCGCTGACGTGGCGCCAGATGGCATCGATCACCGCATCGGGAAACAAGCCGCGCAAAAAGGGCACGACGCGGTACTGGTGCACATCGTCCACGCCTTGTGCGCTAGGCGTCTCGCCCAGGTCGTGCAGCAAATGGCCCAGGTCATGCAAGAGCGCTGCCGTAACCAAGCCATCGTCTGCGCCTTCCTGCTCGGCTTGCCAGGCGCATTGCAGCGCGTGCTGTAGGTGGCTGACCGGCTCGCCGGTGTATTGCTCTGCGCCGCGCGCGGCGAACAAGTCGCGTATATCGGCCAGACGGGGCGTAAGTGACGACATGCTTATTTATACCCAAGGCAGCGAATAGGTTTTGACGTTGGTAAAGCTTTTCATAGCCTCTTGTACACCTTCTTTGTAGCCTAGGCCCGAATCCTTGATGCCACCAAATGGCGTTAACTCCAAACGGTAGCCGGGTACTTCACGCACGTTGACAGTACCCATTTGCAGTTCATTTACAAAGCGCACGATATCGTCCATGCGGTTGGTACACACGCCGCTGGACAAACCGTAGGCGGTACCGTTGGCGATCGCAATCGCTTCGTCGATATTGGCAAAGCGGATGATGGGCGATACCGGGCCAAAGGTTTCTTCGCGCACTACCGTCATCTCGGGGCGCACCTGGTCAATGAGCGTGGGCGCGTACAAAGCGCCGAGTCGCTGGTTGCCGTGCAAGAGGCGCGCGCCTTGCGACACCGCTTCGTTCACCCGCGCTTCAAACAACATTGCCGCCTGCTCGTCGATCACCGTTCCCATCAGGTTGTTGGCGTCTGCCGGGTCGCCATAAGTCCAGGCGCGGGTTTTTTCCAGCACCAGGTCGGTGAAATCGCTGACGACTTTCTCATGCACCAGCATGCGTTTGACGGCGGTGCAGCGCTGGCCGGAATTTTTATACGAGCCATTGACCGCCAGCGTGGCCGCTTCTTCCAAGTCGGCATCGTCCATCACGATCAGCGGGTCGTTGCCGCCCAGCTCCAGCACCACGCGGCGGTAACCGGCTTTGGCGGCAATGTATTTGCCTATCGGCACGCCGCCGGTAAAAGTTATCAAGTCCACTTGCGCATGCGTCAGCATTTCGTCGGCAATCTCAGCCGGATCGCCGGTGATGATTTGCAGCATCTGCGGCGGCAGCCCGCCTTGGTACAGCAATTGCGCCAGATAAATGGCAGAGAACGGCACTTTCTCAGAAGGCTTGAGCACCATACGGTTGTTGGTGGCGATGCTGGGAATGATTTTGTGCGCCACCTGGTTCATCGGGTGGTTAAACGGCGTGATAGCGCTGATCACACCCAGCAGTGGCGAGCGCTGGGTATAAACGCGGCGCTGCTTGCCGTGGTGTGTGAGGTCGCAGCTAAATATCTGTCCATCATCTTTCAGTACTTCTTGCGCGCCAAATAAAAGCACATCGCTGACGCGACCCGCTTCATAGACAGCGTCTTTCATGCACAGGCCGGACTCGGCGCTGATCAGGCGCGCAATGTCTTGCACATGGTCGCGTGCCAAGGCTGCGGTGTTGTTCAAGATGGCAGCGCGCTCGTAGCGCGTCAGGCGGCTTTGATAGGCATGCGCCCAGGCATAGGCGTGGCGCACTTCTTCCAGTGTGGCTTTGGGTATCTGGCCCAGGCGCTCGTTGGTAAACGGGTTGAACACGGCAATGTGGCGTTCGCGGCCCGCACCCACGATCTGGCCACCCAGGCGCATGGCGTCGAGCTGGTGTTCGCGTATGAAATCGGCAATATCGGTCATGGTGTTTCCAAAGTTTTATGCGGCCAAGTTCAAGGCCAAATCGAGTGCGTCAAAGTTGCGCCAGCGGCGCGTTTTGTCCAGGCCGGGCGTGGGGCGGTTGAGAATCAAGGGCACGCGTTGTTCGCTGATGCCGCCATGCGAGCGCAGTGGCACGTCCAGGCCCGACAAATCATGGCGCGATTGGGCCGTGCCCAGCACCGTAAAGCGCTCAGACACCACGACCAAATCGCCAATGCGGTCAAGAGGTAGCTCAAAGCGCTCGGCAGCCTGCTCGCGGGTCAGCACCACTTCGATGCCGCGCAAGGCACGCAAGCGTTCTGCGATCGCCGCGCAGTCTATTTCCGCTGGCAAATAAATCGTGGCATACGAGCCCAGCGCGCCGTGGTGCACCACATAGGGGTCGGTAATCGGCAAGATCACGCGGGCCTTGGCTGCGCCTAGCCAGGCGTCCAGCATGTCTTGCAAATACAGCACATCGGGCTTGCCATCCATGCCGGTCTTGGCATTCATGCCGTGGTCTGCGGTGAGCGCGATGGTGCAGCCCAGGTCTTCGAGTTGCTGCAAATAGCCATCCATCATGGCGTAAAACGCATTGGCGCCATCGGTGCCCGGCGCGAACTTGTGCTGTATGTAATCGGTGGTGGACAAGTACATCAAGTCCGGCGTTTCATGCTTCATCAGCCAGACGCCGGCGGCAAATACAAACTCGGATAAATCGGCGCTATAGACGCTGGGTAAAGGACGGCCGACTTTGGCCAACACATCGTCAATGCCATTGTCAGCCAAGGTGGCTTTGTCCGCTTTTTCAGCGGAAAAGCAGATGCCGCGCATCTGGTGCCCCAGCAGGCTGCGCAACTTGTCTTTAGCGGTGACGACTGCCACTTTTTTTCCCGCGTCCGCTAAAGCGGCCAGCACCGTGGGTGCGCGCAACCACTTGGGGTCGTTCATCATGACCTCGCTATCGCTGGCGGTGTCGTACAAATAATTGCCGCAGATGCCATGCACGCTGGGCGGCACGCCGGTGACGATAGACAAATTATTGGGGTTGGTAAACGTCGGCACCACGCAATCGGCGACGATGGCGGTGCCGTGTTGCAGCACGTTTTTCATCCAGGGCATGTAACCGCTTGCCACCGCTTGGGCCAGGTAATCCGGTTCACATCCATCCACGCACACCACCACCACGGGACGGGTGGGTAAGGCGTAGTGACGCCCGTTAACTTGCAATGCCATACATTTACTTTCTTGAAATTAATTACTTACCTTGGCGGGCGCATCCGCCGCATCCTGGCTGCGGGCGGTGCGCTCACGGCTTTGCAGCACATGGCGGCGCAAGGTATCGGCAGCCAGTCGCGCATTGCGCGAGCGGATGGCAGCCAGTACCTCACGATGCTCTTGGATAGAGCCGGTCAACAAATCCTGCGCCGCCAGGTTGCGCCGCCTAAACAAGCCCAGCTCGCGCGTCAGGCGCCGGTACAGCAGGTACATCTTGCGGTTGCCAGCAAAAGACACCAGGGTTTCGTGGAACTCCACATTGAGCCGGTAGTACAGCGCCGCGTCTTGTGCTTGTACCGCTTGCTCCATGCTGGCTATCATGGTTTGCAGGCTGGCCAGTTGCTCCTCGCTGGCCGCTTCTGCTAACACCGCGCCCACATGGGCTTCCATCATGGCGCGCAGCTCGTAAATTTCTAGCGCCTCTTGTAGCGGTATTTGGCGCACAAACACGCCCCGGTTTTTTTTCAAGGTTAAGAGCCCGGCTTCCTCCAGCACCCGAAAGGCCTCGCGCACCGGCCCGCGCGACACGCCTAGGCGCTCGGCCAGGGCCGCTTCATTCAATTTATCGCCAGGGCCGATTTCGCCCAGCGTAATCATGCGCTCCAGGGCCTGCTGCACCGCGCTGGTGAGCGAACTGGTTTGCAGCATGGCGATGGTGGGCTGGGCCATGTCCACGTCATCAAGGGTTTCGAAAGGCATGGTCCAATTGAAGCATAAAATTGCAGATTGTCAACAATATTATTGTATTCTGTGGGCCTATGCTTTTGCATCCCAATGCGCTCTTGAGAACACACCCATGCCCTTGCACCGCGACGCCATCTTGCTCACCCCCGGCCCCTTGACCACCAGTTTGCGCACCAAACTGGCCATGCTGCGCGACTGGGGCTCGTGGGACGCGGACTTCATCGCCATCACCGCCAGCGTGCGCAACAGCCTGCTGGACATCGTGCACGGCGAGGGCAGCCATGTGGTCGTGCCCTTGCAAGGCAGCGGCACTTTTAGCGTGGAGGCGGCGGTGGCGACCGTGGTGCCGCGCGCAGGCCATGTGCTGGTGCTGGACAACGGCGCTTATTGCAAGCGCGCTGCCAAGCTCAGCACTTTGATGGGGCGCACCACCACCGTGCTGCCCTTTGACGATGCGCAAGCCGTGTCGCCGCAGGCCTTAGAAACCGCCTTGCAAGCCGATGCCAGCATCAGCCATGTACTGATGATCCACTGCGAAACCGGCGCCGGGGTGCTCAACCCTTTGCAGGAAGTGGCCGATGTATGTGTGCGCCACGGCAAAGGCTTGATCGTCGATGCCATGAGTTCATTTGGCGCGCTGCCGATTGATGCGCGCACCATCCGCTTTGACGCCCTGATTGCCGCCAGCGGCAAATGCCTGGAAGGCGTGCCTGGCGTGGGCTTTGTGTTTGTGCGCAAGAGCATCCTGGCGGCTTGCGAAGGCAATAGCCAATCCCTGGCCATGGATTTATTCGACCAACACGCCTATATGGAAAAAACCGGGCAATGGCGATTTACGCCGCCCACCCATGTGCTGGTCGCCTTGCACGAAGCCATTGCCCAATTTATAGAAGAAGGCGGGCAAAGCGCACGCCTGGCGCGCTACCAGGCCAACTGCGACACCCTGCTACGCGGTATGGCAGCGCTGGGCTTTGTGCCTTTTTTGCCGTTAGATATCCAAGCGCCCATCATCGTCACCTTCCACGCACCTGCGGATGTAGCCTATGAATTTAAAAAGTTTTATGACGCGGCCAAGCGCCATGGCTTTATCCTCTACCCCGGCAAGCTCACGCAAATAGAGACCTTTCGCGTCGGCTGCATAGGCGCTATCGGCGCGGTGGAGATGGAACAAGCGGTACATGCGGTAGCGCTTGCGATGCAGGAATTGGGTATTGCCCACGGCGCGCCCACCAGCGCAAGGTAAGAAAAAAACGGAGGATTTCATGGCGAGTAATAAACAACACCCGGCAGTGGCCGCCGTCGCCAAAAGCGGCAGCGGCAAAGTCAAAGTCGCCATCAGCGATATCGACGGCATCTTGCGCGGTAAATACCTGCATATCGACAAATTCATGGGCGCGGTCCAGCCCTACCCGGCAGGCGGCTTTGGCTTTTGCGACGTGGTCTTTGGCTGGGATTCGCAAGACCTCTGCTACGACAACGCCAGCGTCACAGGCTGGCAGCACGGCTTTCCAGACGCGCTAGCGCGCCTGGACCTGAACACCGCACGCAACGTGCCCTGGGACAACAAGGTGCCGTTTTTTCTGGGCGAGTTTGTCAACGCCGATGGTTCGCCCTACGCGGTATGCCCGCGCCAGACCTTAAAGCGGGTGCTGGCGCGTGCCCACAAAATGGGTTTCACCCCCATGACCGGCATGGAGTTTGAGTGGTTTAACTTCAAAGAAACGCCGCAAAGCTGGGCAGACAAAAAAGGCGTGGGGCCAACGTCGCTGACGCCCGGCATGTTTGGCTACTCGCTGTTGCGCATGGCGGACAACGGTGGTTTTTTCAACGCCTTGATGGACGATATGCAGGCCTTTGGCGTGCCCATCGAAGGCCTGCACACCGAAACCGGCCCCGGTGTCTATGAAGCCGCGATTGCCTTCTCCGAAGCGCTGGAACAAGCCGACCGCGCGATTTTGTTCAAAACCGGCGCGCGTGAAATCGGCAAGCGCTACGACATCATGCCCAGCTTCATGGCCAAGTGGAACCAGCACTTGCCCGGCTGCAGCGGGCACATCCACCAATCCCTAAGCGATGGCAAAGCCAATTTGTTTGCCGATGCCAAAGGCCGCCACGGCATGAGCAAATTGTTTGAAAGCTACTTGGCCGGCCAAGTAGCTTGCCTGATGGAATTTGCGCCCCTGTTCTGGCCCACCATCAACAGCTACAAACGCCTGGTCGATGGTTTTTGGGCGCCGGTCAAACCCACCTGGGGCGTGGACAACCGCACCGCCAGCTTTCGCGTGATTGCCGGTTCACCCAAGTCCACCCGCTTGGAGACCCGCTGCCCCGGCGCTGACGTGAACCCTTACCTGGCGATGGCCGCTGTCATTGCCGCAGGATTGGACGGGGTAGAAAAAGGCCTCAAGCTGACGGCCCCGGCCATTACCGGCACCAACCAGGGCGCAGAAAACATGGCGCGCGCACCGCGCACCTTGATAGAAACCACGCGAAATTTCCGCGAATCCAAAATCGCCCGCGACTGGCTGGGCGATACCTTTGTCGATCACTTCGCCGCCACCCGCGAATGGGAATGGCGTCAGTGGCTGGACGGTGTGACCGATTGGGAGCTCAAACGCTATTTTGAAATTATTTAGGAAGGCAGCGCGATTCCCCAACGCAGGCCTTGTGAGCCCAGGCCTGATGGAGCCCTGCAAACTTGGACCATCGCATGCCGTGTAGTGCGGCGGTGATCTACCAGCGCCAGCCAAGCTTCCCTGGCAATCGCTACACTCTGCCACCCCCCGCAGGAGCGCCAGCGCCAGCGGGCATGGACACTAAGCCAGCCTAAGAAAGACAACCATGGAAATGCTGCAAACGCCCGAGTTCTGGCTCGGGCTCATGAAAATCATCTGGATCAACATCATCCTGTCGGGGGATAACGCCGTCGTCATCGCCCTGGCGGCGCGCAGCTTGCCGCCGGAGCAACAGAGACAAGCCGTCTTGTTTGGATCCGGCGCAGCCGTGGTTTTGCGCATCGTGCTGACGGTGGTGGCGGTGCAATTGCTGGCCCTGCCCTATTTACAAATCGTGGGCGGCGCGCTGCTCTTGTGGATTGGCGTGCAGTTACTGTCCGATCACGGTGACGACGAGGGCGAGGAAAAACAATACGGCTCCATGATGGCGGCCATACGCACTATCTTGATTGCCGACCTGGTCATGAGCCTGGACAACGTGATTGCCGTGGCCGCTGCCGCCAATGGCAACATGGTGCTGCTGGTGCTGGGCCTGGCCATCAGCATTCCGCTGGTCATCTTTGGCAGCACCTTGATGATCCGCCTGATGGAGCGCTTCCCCGTGGTGGTGACCCTTGGCGCGGCGCTGATCGGCTGGGTGGGGGGCGAGACCATCGTTAGCGACAAAGTGCTGGCCCCGCTGCTGGAAAACGTCCACTGGCTGCACCAAGCCGGCCCGGCCCTGGGTGCAGCCTTGGTGCTGCTGCTAGGCCGCTGGCTGCAAAAGCGCCATGCACAGGACGAGGCGCCTGCGCCCTGAGCGCGACCGCTGGGCTAGGCCGTCTGCCCTGACCATCCCCGCAAGCAAACCTGGGCAGCAAGTGCGTGCCTCAGAGGCGGCTTCTATGCAAAAGGCGCGTCGGGGCGGTGCTTTTCCGGCAAGAATTGATATCTTTTTCAAAAATTCAAAAAAATTTGTTGCTTTTCGTATTTTCGATGTATCATTTGCAAACCATTACCAAAAACGGTAGATTTATCAAATTAACCGGATTAGGCAAATGGCCGTAGTTTGTTCATTTTTTTAAATTTTCCTAGGGAGTTTTTACATGAGAAATAGTATGCAAAAGGGTTTTACCCTGATTGAGTTGATGATCGTCGTGGCGATCATCGGTGTTCTAGCGGCGGTGGCGATTCCGGCGTACCAGGACTATATTTCCAAGTCGCAAGCAACTGCGGCGTTGGCAGAAGTTAGTCCGACAAGAACACCTATTGAGGCCGCATTGAACGCGGGTGCGGTTTCTGGTGCCGTTGATGCGACTACTGCGTCAGCTTTGTTGCCTTGGGGTCTAACGTCAGCCGACAGCGCCCGTTGCACCTACAAAATTAAAATTGCAACGGACGGTGCAGCAACGGTGCAATGTAAAGTCAAAGGTTCAGGCTCGGTAAAGGACAAGTTAGTTCAAATGATTCGCAGCGCAGACACCGCATCCACAACAGGGACTTGGTCTTGCAAAACGTCGGTTGATGATAAGTTCAAACCTGTCGGCTGTGAGCACGACGCAAGTCTCTCATCGATTTAACTCTACTGGCGTTGAATTTTTATGGAAGGGCTGCGACATTTCTTGCAGCCTTTTTTATTTTCGGTCGCGTTCTATCGTTAACGAAAAACCTTTAATTTTTTAATCAAATTACCAATACCACCATCCAAAATTGGTAAACATACAGCCTTGGATCGCACTGGGCAGTATGACCTCGTTCCAGAGTAATCTCCGACGTATTTGGAACATTGATAATCCTCCGCGTGCCGCGCCCACACTACCTCCTCGCCTATGGCTTCGCCACGCTGTGCCTAGCCTACCCCTGGCTAAATCCATTTAATGTAGGCCCTTCGGTAACCGTCGTCTCCGGCCTGGTCGCTTGGTGGGGCGCGGTGGGTTTGGGGCTGTGTTTCATCACCCTGCTGACCGAGCGCGAAGCGCGCTGGCGCGTCTTGCTTTGGGGCTGGGCGCTGGCGGCAGGTTTGAGTGCCCTGATGGGCTTGCTGCAATACTTTGACCGGGCGTCCAGTTGGTGGCCCTGGGTGAATTACGCGGGCTTGGGGCAGGCCTTTGGCAATTTGCGCCAGCGCAACCAATTTGCCACTTTATGCAGCATGGGCCTGGTGCTGCTGTGGTGGTGGGCGCAGTATGCCCGGGCGGGTGCGCGCGGCCCGCATCCCATGCCCAGCCCAATCGCCACCCCCTATACCGCAGCCGCCGCGCTGACGCCTGCAGCGCCCGCTAGCGCACCGGCTAGCGCTGCTTCCACCAGGACGTGGCCAAACGCCGCGCTGACCCTGGCTTTGCTGGCAGGAGCGAGCCTGCTGTGTGCTGGCGCAGCGGCCTCCAGCTCGCGTACCGGTTTTCTGCAGCTATGGCTGCTACTGGTGCTGGCATGGTGTTGGCGACCCGCCATGCCAGCACCAGACGGCCCCCGCCAGGGCCTGCGCTTGGTCGGGTTTATGGTGTTGGCCTATGCGACGGCCGCCTTGCTGCTGCCTATTGCAGCAGGGGTAGACGGATCGGTGTTTGATCGCATGCGCGAGTCGCCCGAAGGCTGCGCCAGCCGCGTGGCTTTGTATCGCAACGTGCTCTATCTGATCACCCAAAAGCCGCTGGCCGGATGGGGCCTGGGTGAACTGGACTTTGCGCATTTCATGACGCTGTACACCACACCGCTAGCGGGTGTGCGTTTTTGCGAAATTTTGGACAATGCACACAACCTGCCCTTGCATTTGGCCGTGGAGCTGGGGCTGCCGCTGGCGCTGCTGATCTGCGTGCTGCTGCTCGTGGGGCTACTGCGCCACAAACCCTGGGCTGAGCGGGCGCCCCAGCGCCAATTGGCCTGGGGCCTGCTGGCCATGGTGGGGCTGCACAGTTTGCTGGAATATCCGCTGTGGTACGGGCCGTTTCAGGTCACTACCGTGTTGTGTTTATGGGTTTTGCACGCCTACCCCGCGCAACCGGCGCGCGACGCTGGGGCAACCGAAGGCCCGGACGCTGCACCCGCTGCGGGCCTAGCCAGTAGGTCCGGCCTAGCCCGCCACTACGCCCGCTGGTTTGCGGTGCCGTTGCTTGCGCTGCTGTGCGCCTTTGTGACCTGGAATTACTGGCGCATGAGCCAGCTCTACATGACCCCAGATAATCGCGCGCCCGCCTACCGTGACGACACCTATGCCAAAGTCCTAGACGCCTGGTTTTTCGGCGGACATGTGGATTTTGCGGTTTTTTCGGTTACGCCAGTTACCGAGCAGACGGCGCCGCATTTGCTAGCGCTAGGCGAGCGCTTGCTACATTTTTCGCCAGAAGCCAAGGTAGTGGCAAAGATGCTGGATGCGGCGCTGGTGCTACACCAGGAAGATAAGCTCATTTTTTACGCGCCGCGTTTTGCGGCGGCATTTCCCAAAGATTACCTGCGCTGGCGCCAAGTCCATCCAGAAATTCGATTACCTTAAGGATTATGCTCGCTATTCACAGCATGGTATGCTGGATTGCGCTTTGCGGCATTGGCTATTTGCACTATTGCGCAGCCAAAGGAAGTAGGCATCTTTGGCGAATGCCCCCACTAGTCACTACCTTAGAAGGAAAAATATGCGTATTTCAGTCCTCTTGGCAGGTTTGCTGGCCTGCTTCACAGCCCAAGCCCAAAGCAGTAACAGTTATGAAAACGTCTATGTGGGCCTGGGTGCGACCAGCATTCTTTCGGTAGGCTACGCAAAGCCCATCAACGACAGTTGGGGTATGCGCGGCGAGTTCGCCATGACCCCGAAGCTGACCTACAACGACAGCGTCAGCGGCGGATCGGCCAGTTTAAGTTTCAAATCCACGCGCATAGGGCTGTTCGCAGACTGGTTCCCTTTTGACAATCAATTGCGCTTGGTCGGCGGCCTGACATTCAACGACATCAAGGGCGATTTCAGTGGGACCAGTACTGCCACCAATTTCGTAACCGTTAACAACAAGAAGGTCAGCCTAGCCGGTGAAAACTACAACGCCAGCCTGACGTTTCCTGCGGCAACCCCCTATATCGGCGTGGGCCTGGGCCACAACCCGAAGAAAGACAAAGGCTTGGGTTTTCATGCTGACGTGGGGCTGATGATTGGTAGCTTCACCTCGAGTATCAACACCAGCGTCTTGAACAAGAATATTGGTGGCGTAGTCATCACGCAAGCCGATATTGATAAAGAAAGCCAATTGGTGAAGGACGCTATTTCCAACATTGGCGTCTTGCCAAGTCTTTCGCTAGGCCTGTCGTACCGCTTCTGATAATGCGCGGGCACAACGCGCCGGCCCGGCCCGGTCGGCGCGAACTTCGTTCCCTAGCGGTTCACAAAACTCCCGCTCTTACCGCCATGCTTTTCCAGCAGGTTTAATTGCACGGCGCTAAGGGCTTCGATTTCCACGCCAGTGGGCAGACGCCACCACCGATTTTGGTGGCAAAAGGCTCACCATAAGTGGGCCTTTAAGAAAAAGTAAAACTCAGAACTTGTAACCCAAACCAACGCTACCAATAGTAGCGCTTGATTTGAAATCTGATGTGATGTCTTCAAATCGCACGCTGCCAAATTGAACACGATTTACTTCAACTTGCAAGAACATCTCTTTGCTCAACAGCGTACGCACACCAAATCCAAAACCAGCTCCTGTTATGTCCTTCGTAACTGGAGTTGTTCCTACGTCGCCTTTAAGGGTTCCTAGGTTGTAAGAAAGCTTTGTATAAAGAAGATTGGTTTTATTCGCCACAATGCCAGGTTCAACATATATAGACATATAGTTCTTCAACTTGAAAGTTGAAACGCTTCCATCGCGATCCGAGATCGCTCCTGCATCAACTTCCCCCAAGTTGTATGTTCCGCCAACAGAAACAACCACAGCATCAGAAGATGCGAAACTGTAAGCGGCTTGCAATGCTGCATTTGTCGCTTGTTGTCCAATTCCGTTTAGGCTATTTTTGGAGACATAGGATGATACTTCTGTTGTTGTGGCAATTAGATTTAAGTTGCCCCCAACGCTAAGCCCCTCGAAGTATTTAGCTTGGGCGAAGGCTTGAGGAGCAGCCAACAAAGTTGCAATGGCGGTTGCAAAAATAATTTTTTTCATTTTGTTCCTATTAAATTTAGTAAGGAGAGTAATACTGTATTCGATCGTTATACTTATCAGGCATTTAATCGATCAAATGCAATCAACTGCAGTTTGAAATAACACTGCAAACCAATCTGTCAGCCGCCACAGTCGCCGTTAATTTGCGGTGGTGCCCTTCGATTATCGCAGCTTATTGCCCCTCTGCCTGCGTGTGTATGTTCGCCCTATTCGCCAGCAGTGCTGGGCAAAATAGGTGTAATGTCGAGCAAGAGACCTATGGGAATACACATGCTACTTCGACAGATCTCCAATATGGCGCAACGGTGCCTTCAACAACTGACATAAGTTGACAGTCCGTCCACATTGCTGGTATGTCCAACGAACTGCTCTAACGCCAATGTTTGTAATCTTTCATCTCTGTATTTGACGACCGCCTGAGGCCTAAGCTTGCGAAACGAGCGCTTAACTAGGCTTATTCCCTTATGGCCGCTAGTCGAATGCGGTCTTCCTTTGCGCTTCGGTGGGCTTGACGTAGCGAACCCTATGCAAATCTGCCTCCGCGGCTCTTGCCCAGCGCTCTGCATATTGCCGGGTAATAAAAAAATTGGTTAATTCTGGGTTGCCTTTTCGGCGAACCCGCGCCTGCCAGCGCTTGGCGCGAAAACCAAAAGTAGCCATTTCATTCCTTCAGTGGGACAGGAATGGGACAGACTCCAATAATCAGTTCTCTTTTTGGAAACCCCGTCAGACATCAGCGCAGAAGCATTCGGCTTACCAACGCAGAAAAAGTCCCTGTAAAACAAGAACTTATCAGCGGTTCACAAAACTACCGCTCTTTCCGCCATGCTTTTCCAGCAAGCTGATGTCTTGCATCACCATGCCTCTATCGACGGCTTTGCACATGTCGTAGATGGTGAGTAGCGCCACCTGCACCGCGGTGAGGGCTTCCATTTCTACGCCGGTGGGGCCTACGGTTTCGACGGTGGCGGTGCAGCGTACGCCGTCCTTGCCCTGCGGGTCGGTAGCGCCGTGCAGGATGTCAAACACCACCGATACATGCGTCAACGCCAAGGGGTGGCACAGCGGAATGAGCTCGCTGGTTTTTTTGGCCGCCATGATGGCCGCCACCCGGGCGATGCCCAGCACATCGCCTTTTTTGGCGGTGCCGCTTTCGATTAAGGCCAGCGTAGCGGGCAGCATGTGGATGTGCCCGCGGGCGATGGCCCGGCGCTGGGTGCTGGCTTTGCCCGCGACATCGACCATATGGGCCTGACCCTGGGCGTCAAAATGCGTGAGATTACTCATGGTTCGTAGTTCAAGGTGGGTGCAGTTGCCTGGGTGCCAAGCACTGCCAACAAAAATGCGCAGCCGTTTACTAGGCGTTCATGCTTAAGGTGCATCATACGGGTATGACACGGATTTTCCATACGCCCACCGCGCCCGCCTTGCGCCGCGGGCTGGCGGCCCATTTGCTAAGTGCTTTGGCCTGCTTAGCCGCGCCGGGCTTGTGCGTAACTGCCGCCGCGCAAACCACACCCGTGCTGGTGAATGCGTCCGGCAGCAGCCTGCCGGCCCTGGGCGACGGCACCGCCATCTCCCCGGCGGCTGAGCGCAAGCTGGGCGACTCGATAGTGCGCAGCCTGTACCGCGACCCGGATTACCTGGACGACCCGGTGATGACCGACTATGTGCAAAGCCTG
>Ga0214919_10006234_pt1 | contig 16481 bp, 16 predicted proteins | sample LL1503_MetaG_FD_177994 | JGI IMG/M metagenome (GOLD analysis project Ga0214919, IMG submission 177994) | Freshwater microbial communities from Lake Lanier, Atlanta, Georgia, United States - LL-1503 | ecosystem: Environmental > Aquatic > Freshwater > Lake | place: USA: Georgia | collected... | reverse complement strand
CGTGCCTCCCATTGATCCACTGGAGGCGCAAAATGCCTTTCGCGCCCTCGGATCTCTGGCGGACCGGCTCGAACTGCCGGTTCGTTCTATGGGGATGAGCGATGACTTCGAGGCGGCCTGTCGGCTGGGCTCGACGGAGATTCGCCTCGGCCGGGCCCTCTTTGGACCGAGAAACCCATGATGCATAGAAGTTCTACACTTAGACCAGGGTGGAATGAAGTCGGGAGAACCCAATGGCTGTAAGACAATCTAAATTTGGACTGGCTCTCGACAAGGGACTCGTCTTCTTCGGTATCAAAGAAGGGGAGTACACCGATGACCTCTACGTATCCGCTTCCCCTGAGCCCCAGCAGGCATTCGTCAACGAAGCAACTGATATTCGTCCGATGCATCCAACTCGTCCTGCCTACGCCTCCGTTCCCTCCGTTCAAGTCGTTGGGGGAAGCCAGCGCGTATCGGCGATCGGTGTAACACGCGACACACCACCTTCGGGAATCCCCACCTTCGCGACAACGGTTGCTGAAACGAAAGATGTCGAGCTCTTCATTGCGCATCAATACAACGATTGCCAAGAGATCTGCGAAAAGCTGAAAGCTCGTCGCGTCGTAGTAGTCAATACTGCGCAATGCGACAGCGAAACGTCACGTCGCATCCAGGCATTCGTCTGCGGGTACATCTACGCCGTTAATGGTCGAATTCAGTCAATTGTGAAGGGCCAAGTAATCATTGCGGAGCCAGTACGGGGCATTCATACTGCTCCCGAGGCTATCGAGCGGCTCCGCCGGAATAACTTCGAGTTCTAAGGCCGTGTTAGTTCATCGCCTTATTACGGCGTACAGTTTTCTCCTCGTCTTGAGGGCTCTCGTGAGCTGGATTCCGCCCACCACGCAGTTAGGCCCCACGGCTCGCCAACTGCTTGCCACACTATTCAACTTGACCGAACCGGTGCTGCGCCCAATCCGCAACTTGATTTCCCCCCTACGTGTTGGGGGCATGGGTGTGGACTTCTCCATATTCATAGCGATTATTGCCCTCAACATCATCAATGGATTTATCCACTAATCCCGACTTTTGCCGGCTATTAGGGGTATCGTGACCGCATGGATTCCTCGATTTCCACCCCATCACTAGATGCCCTCCGCACCATTGACTTCCAGAATGGTTTCCGCGGCTACAACATCGAAGAGGTCGACAGCTTCCTCGACAAGGCCGCTGAAGAGCTCGACGCGCTGCGCGACCAGTATCGCCAGATGCAAAATCAACTTCGCTTGGCCGCTGACCGCATCAAGCAACTTGAGTCAACGCCCAGAGCGGAAGGCACTGCGGCGCCTGTAGTTCAGGCCCTAGTGCCAACGCCAGAGATCGCCCCAACCACGGCGGCCGCCACGGCAGCGGCGAGCCAAGAAGTCACCTCGATTATCGCGATGGCCCAGGAGTTTGTATCAAGCGCCAAGCGTGAAGCGACCGAAAAGGCTTCAGCGCTCACTAGTCAGGCACAAGAGCAGGCTCGCCGGATTCTTGACGAAGCGAAGTCGAACGCTCTTGACGAAGTCACGCAGTTGGAGGGTCGTAAGGCTCGCCTCGCCGAAGAGGTAACCACGCTGGCTCGCTTCATCGCTGCGGAACGCAATCGTCTTAAGTCGTCCCTCGGAGAAATGTCTCAGTGGATCGATAACTCCCTCGCCGTGCGCGAGACATCGGCCCCCGCAGCCCCCGCGCATGTCGCACCAGCACCAGCTGCACCAGCTGCACCAGCACCAGCACCCACGACGCCATCGGAACCCGCTCGGATAACGACTATTGGTGAAGTAACGCAGTTCAAACTTGACAACGACTGATTTGTCACCGAGCGGCAGTAGGTTGCCGCTTGAAATTACGCTCCGCTTTGCGGATGAGGAGAACTAATGCCGACTGCTAAGAAGTCACCTGCCAAGAAGGCGCCCATAAAGAAGGCGACGCCCGCTAAGAAGTCACCAGCCAAGAAGGCGCCAATGAAGAAGGCGACGCCCGCTAAGAAGTCACCAGCCAAGAAGGCGCCAATGAAGAAGGCGACGCCCGCCAAGAAGTCACCAACCAAGAAGGCAGCGCCCGCGAAGAAAACTGTGGGAGGCAAGAAAGGCGCCACGGCTAAGCCTGTCGCACTGACTCCCGCACAAAAGGCCCGCGAAACCGCGCGGAAACTTCGTGAAAAAGAGTTGGCCGTAAAGGCTGCCGCCAAGAAGCGCGAAGCAGATGCAAAGGCTCGTGAAAAGGCTGCCGCTCAAGCGCGTGCCGCGAAGGCCGCTGAAGTTCTTGCTGCCAAGAAGGCTCGTGAAAAGGTCGCCGCGGACAAACTGCGCGCCAAGGAAGACGCCAAGAAGGCCCGCGAAGCTGAGACACTTCGGAAGCAAAAAGAGCGTGAAGCGGAAGTTGCTCGCAAGATTCGCGAAAAAGAGGCGATTGAAAGCGCGAAGCGTCGTGAGATCGAAACCAAGCAGCGCGCCAACGAGAAAGAGCGTCTCCGTCGTCAAAAGGAGATGGAACGCCGTGAACTCGAAGAGCGCAAGCGCCGTGAGCGGGAAGAGGCGATTCGTATAAAGGCTGATGAAGAATTGGCGCGCAAGCGTTCTTCAAAGCCATACACCGATGACCAGGCTTTCCTCGACGAGATTAAGGCACTCCTAGTTTCTGAACTGGAGATTACGAATCAGCAAGTCACCGCATTGGACTCTCAGGCAGATGAATTACTCGTCGACCGTGAGCACGTGGAATTCGATGGTGAGTCCAACATGGACTTTGGTACCGACTTCGACCGCGAGCAGGTCAAAGAACACGCCGAGCGGCTCCGTGATAAGTCTGAGCGGATTACGGTGGCGCTCCAGCTAGTTGCGGAGCGTTCGTACGGTCGATGTGACAACTGCTACGAGCGCATCCCTAAGGATCGGTTGAGGTTCCAGATTCCGGCCTTCCTCTGCACCTCTTGCCGCGTTTTCTTCTAAGTCGCTATCGACTCTCTGCGACTATCGCGACCCTGGTCGTCGCTATCGACCTGGGGAGCAAAAAGTTGATGCAGCAGTACCTCCATGAAGCCATTAACGCCGGCGGTTTGTTATCGCTCGTGCCAGCAGCCAATTCTGGATTCAGCTTCAATGCCATGAGCGGCCATACGGTGGTAACGGTGCTGTTGGCGATTACGGCTCTCCTTTTCTGCGCTCACCTTCTGACGCGAGTTCAGTCCAAGATTTCCACGGTGGCACTCGCATTCATCATCGGTGGTGGGCTTTCTAATCTGTTCGACCGCGCTTTTCACGACGGACAAGTGAGTGACTTCATCGGTGTTTCAACCTGGTTTGTCTGTAATGGCGCAGACATTGCCATCTCCCTAGGGGTGGTCCTACTACTTGTGCCATTCTGTACGGGTCGGAAAGTGTTGCACTAATGAGTGATGAGTTTGTAGAAGATGAAGGTGGCGAAAGCCTCGAGGTTACGGTTCCGTACACCTTGGATGGCATGCGCATTGATCGGGCGCTGGCCATTCTTACCGGTCTGTCTCGCGCCGAAGCGCAGGCGATTTTGGAAGATGGTCGAGTCCAGGTCAATGAGAAGGTCATTTCCAAGGCCTCCTATCACCTCGAAGACGGACAGCACCTCGTGGCTCAACTACCAGTCCCAGATGATGGTTTCGTACTTCCGGAGGCGGACGTACCGGTTGACGTGGTCCTTGAAGATGAGCAGTTTCTGGTTATTAACAAGCGGGCCGATCAAGTAGTGCACCCAGGCGCTGGGCGAATCGGTGGTTCGTTAATTGCGGGTGTATTGGCCCGGTATCCCGAGATCGCACAACTCTCAACCGAAGGTATCTGTGAGCCTCGACGTCCAGGTGTCGTTCATCGCCTAGACCGAGGCACATCGGGCCTCTTGGTGGTGGCACGTACTGAAGAGGCGTTCGATTCACTTTCCGACCAATTGGCCGATCGAACTATGGGTCGCACGTACTTGGGATTAGTCGAAGGACACGTTGTGGAGTCTCGTGGTGTCGTTGACGCACCCCTAGGACGCTCTACGCGGACTCCGACGATGATGACTGTCCGAAGTGATGGTCGACCGGCCCGAACCGGCTACGAGGTGATTGAGCGGCTTGAGAAGCCTCGCCTGCAAACACTCCTACGGCTCCGACTCGACACCGGTCGAACCCATCAAATTCGCGTCCATCTGTCGACGATTGGCCACTCGGTGGTTAACGATGCGAAGTACGGCCACCGGCGCGACAAGCGACTCGAGCAGGACCGTTTCTATCTGCACTCTGCGAAGTTGACGTTTCTTCATCCCAGCACTGGCGAGACCGTAACAACAATCGCTCCGATGCCTGATGACCTACGGGCGCTAACGCCCGATGCGCCTGACTGCTAGGCGTTTTCGTGCTGCGAGAGGACTTCAGGGTCCTCGCGCAGAATCTCTAGAGCCTCTTCTTCGGCCCGACGAACACGGCGTACGCCAATGTCCATCTTCTGAGCGGTGGCTTGGAGAGAGAGTGGCGTTCCACCATTGAGGCCGTAGCGGAAGTTCAAGACATCGCGCTGCAGATCGGTGAGCTGATTGAGAGCACCCTTGAGCTGCTCGTGCATCATGTTGCGCTCGATGCCCTCAATCCAAGAATCATCGTTGCTACCGACCAATTCACCCAGGGTTGTGGTGGAGTCAGATGAGGCGGGCTGGTCGAGACTGGCGGTCACCGATGGCAGGTTCTCCAGTTGGAGGCGCTGCGTCCGGTTGATGCCCGTGGCTTCAAGAATCTCGTCATCGGTAGGACGACGACCAAAGAGTGAAGTCAACTCTGCAGTAGCGGCCTCGAGTCGCTGCAGTTGCTCACCGACTTCGAGGGGGATGCGAATGGTGCGACCGTGCTGCTGAACGGCACGCTGCAGGGATTGGCGAATCCACCAGGTGGCGTAGGTGGAGAACTTGAATCCACGCTCCGGTTCGAACTTCTCGACGGCGCGCATGAGGCCGAAGGTGCCCTCCTGCAAGAGGTCGGCCATTTCGACGCCACGGTCTTGGTAGCGACGTGCCCAGTGGATTACGAGTCGGAGGTTTCCAGCGATCATCTGCTTCTTCGCTTCGGCGTCACCGTCTTGTACGCGCTTGGCTAGCTCGACCTGCTCGTCGTAGTTAGGCATGGGGTACTTGTCGAGGTCGCGCATGAAAAGCGCCAACATATCGTTTGATGAATTGGTGGTTCGGCGGTTGTTTGTACTCACTTCTGGTCTCCTTAAGGAACAGTTGAAAACACAACATTCGCCAGTCGGGGGGACTGACAATCAGTATTTCACTACCGATATGTGTTTAAGTTACCACTCGGTAACCTGGCCCGATGGTCAGAACTGTTTCGGGAAAGTAAAAGGTTTCTAAGAGCCGCTGATGGCGTTTCCGCGGGCCCGATCGACCATGTCGGCCAGGGTGTAGCTGGCCAGATGATCGGCCATGTGGTGCCCCACTTCGGCCCAAACGGCAAGCAGGGCGCACTGTCCCTCGTGGTCGCAGGCGTCATCTTCGTGGGGGGCGCCAAAGTCGCCGGCCACGATTGGCCCGTCTACGGCCGCCACAATTTCCCCCAGAGTCAGATCATCTGGCGGTCGGGTCAGTACGTAGCCGCCACCGACGCCCCGCTTGGAGGTGACGATTCCGGCACCCTTCAGGGAGAGCAGAATCTGCTCTAAGTAGGGCTGGGGGAGACCCGTTCGCTCGGCGATGTCACGGACCGAAGTGGGCCCGGAGTTCTCGTCGTGCAGGGCGAGACTTAAGAGCGCACGGCTGGCGTAGTCACCTCGGGTCGACACTCTCACTCGGCAAGATTACCCCTGCTGGAGGTCGGGATTCAGAAGTGGGTGGACGAAGGTCCCGATTCAGTGGCACACTGATTTCTATGGAAACTCCAGAATCTGTCAATGTCACGGTCGGTCCGGACGAAGTTCTCTCGCCCACCACCGAAATACCCGAAATGACTGAACCCACGGATTTCATCTCCCAGCCGGCCAAAGTGATGCGCATTGGCTCGATGGTGAAGAGTTTGTTGGAAGAAGCCCGCAATTCAGCGCTAGATGACGCCGGTCGGCAACGTCTGCGGCAAATCTACGAGCAGTCGGTAGCGGAGCTCTCGGGGGCGCTTTCGACTGATCTGTCTGAAGAGTTATCACGTATGGCATTGCCATTTTCGACTGAAGTGCCCACCGATTCAGAGCTCCGGGTAGCCCAAGCCCAGCTCGTCGGATGGCTCGAAGGTCTCTTTCACGGAATTCAAGCCTCCCTCTTCGCCCAGCAGGCGGCCGCCCAAGCCCAACTAGAACAGATGCGCAGTCGAGAAATTGAACCCAGCCCTCCGACGCCTGACCCCCGATCAGGCACGTATCTCTAGGCCCGAGGCGCGTTCCACCGCGATGTACCAGGCTCCCGCTAGCGTCTCGTTTCACCACTTCATCCCGAAGTGGATCAAGGTCATCAATGAGCACTGACAGTTTCGTCCACCTTCACAACCACACCGAGTACTCGATGCTCGACGGTGCCGCGCGTGTTGAAGACATGGTGCTCGCCGCTAAGGCTGACGGCCAGACGGCAATCGGCATTACCGACCACGGGAACCTCTACGGGGTCTTGGATTTTTACGACACGTGTCGTGAACATGACGTCACCCCCATCATCGGTCTCGAGGCCTATATGGCACGTAACTCGCGCCACGATCGACCTTCTCGTCGTGGCAAAGTGGATGATTCCGGTGGCGAAGTCGACGGAGGTCACCGCCTCTACAACCACCTCACCCTGCTGGCTGAATCAACGCAGGGATACCGCAATCTGATTCAGCTTTCGTCCCGGGCATTTCTCGAGGGCTACTACTACAAGCCTCGCGTGGACTGGGAGCTTCTCGAACAGCACCACGAAGGGTTAATCGCCACATCGAGCTGCCTTAGTGGGGTTGTACTTGAGGCCTTGGTCAAGGACAATTTCGAAGAGGGCCTGTCAATGGCGGCCCGACTGCAAGATATTTTCGGTCGAGACAACTTCTTTATCGAGCTGCAAGATCACGGTATTGCCGATCAGATCCGCACCAACCCCTTCTTGATTGAGATTGCCAAGCGCCTTGACGCACCGTTGCTCGCGACGAACGACATTCACTACGTGCACCGTGATGACGCCGACATGCAGGACGCTCTATTGTGTGTGCAGACCGGTTCGTTGATGTCGGACACCAATCGATTCAAGTTCGACAGCCACGAGAACTACCTCAAGACGGCCGCAGAGATGCGCTACCTCTTTCGTGAACTTCCCGACTCGTGTAACAACACGTTGTGGATTGCTGAACGCGCCAACGTCACTATCTCTAAAGACAACGACGCCCTCCCTCAATTCCCGATTCCCCTGGAGTACCAAAAGGGAACTGAAGCCGAGTCGGCCGACAACTACCTTCGCGAACTGACCTACCAGGGTGCACTCGCGCGCTACGGCGACGGTCTAAACCAAGACGTACGAGACCGAATCGACTACGAACTCGGGGTCATTGCCAACATGGGATTTTCCGACTATTTCCTCGTTGTTTGGGACCTGATCCGCTTTGCCAAGGAGTCCAAGATTCGCGTCGGTCCCGGTCGAGGGTCAGCCGCCGGTTGCTGCGTGGCGTACTGCCTCAGCATCGTGGAATTGGACCCGATCAAGTACGGGCTGATCTTTGAGCGCTTCTTGAACCCAGGCCGCAAGCAGATGCCCGATATTGACATGGACTTCGATGAGCGTTTCCGTGGCGAGATGATTAAGTACGCCGCCGAACGATACGGGTCGGACCACGTCGCTCAGATCGTGACATTCTCCACCATCAAGGCTCGAGCCGCCGTTCGCGACGCCGCACGAGTGCTGGGCTTCCCGCCGGCCGTGGGCGACAAAATCGCCAAAGCGATGCCACCGTTGCTGATGGGCAAGGACGTTCCACTTAACGCCTGTTTGGTGGAGACCCCCGGGTACGAGGATCGTTTTGCCGAAGCGGCCGATCTCCGACGGATGAACGAGACCGATCCCGATGTTGCCAAGACCATTTCGGTGGCCCTCGGTCTGGAGGGCAAGCGGCGTCAAGACGGTATTCACGCCGCCGCGGTGGTTATTACTAAAGAGCCCGTCACTGAATATGTCCCCATTCAGCGTAAGCCGGGCCCCAACGGCGCTATCGACGACGCGCCCGTCGTTACGCAGTTTGAAATGCACGGTGTCGAGGACTTGGGACTGCTGAAGATGGACTTCTTGGGTCTCAAGAACCTGGCCATCATCGAACGTTGTCTCGACCTCGTTGAGATGAACAGTGGCACGAGGCCCGATATTGACCACGTGGAGCTTGACGATCCCGGTGTCTACACGATGCTTCAACGTGGTGCATCAATGGGCCTTTTCCAGCTCGAAAGTCCCAATATGCGAGACCTGATGCGTCGATTGTCTCCGACTTCGTTCGAAGATATCGCCGCCCTCGTGGCTCTCTATCGTCCTGGTCCCATGGGGGAGAAGACGCACCACGAATACGCCGACCGTAAGAACGGGCGCAAGAAGGTCGTCTACGACCATGTTGACCTCGAGGACGTCTTGGGTGAGACCTACGGCTTGATGGTGTACCAGGAAGACATGATGCGCGTGGCGACCAAAATTGCCGGGTACTCCATGACCGAGGCTGACAACCTGCGCAAGGCCACCGGTAAGAAGATCCGCGAGATGATCCAAGCCGAACGTGAGCGCTTCGTCAGCGGTGCCGACAATATGGGGTACGGGCGCGATCTCGGCACGCTGTTGTTTGACAAGATTGAGCCATTCGCCGACTACGCCTTTAATAAGTCACACGCGTACGGATACGCCCTCCTGGCGTATCAAAACGGTTACCTGAAATTCCACTACCCCTTGGAGTACATGTCGGCCGTCTTGACTTCATCGAAGGACGACAAGGACAAGTTGGCCTCGTACCTTTCGGAATGTCGCAGTATGGGAGTTTCAGTTCGAGTGCCCGACGTGAACGAATCCCTCGTGGATTTTGCACCGAGCATCACTCGAGAGCGGACAATCAATTTCGGACTGAGTGCCGTACGCAATGTCGGGTCAGCGCTCGTTGACCGCATCGTGGCCGAACGTCGAGACAGTGGCAACTTCACGGACGTCTACGACTTCGTGCGTCGTGTCGACCCGCTAGTTCTAAATAAGCGAACCATGGAGTCATTGGCCAAGGGTGGTGCCTTCGACTCCCTGGGCATCTCACGCCAAGGTCTGACGTTGGTCGTCGATGAACTGGTCGATCGGACGCTGGAGCGTCGCAAGGACATTACGCACGGCATCTCAACGCTTTTTGCCACGCTCGATGACGCCGGTGACTGGAGCGGCACGGATATCCCGATTCCAACTAAAGAGTTCACCAAGGAAGATCGCCTCAATTTCGAGCGTGAGATGCTCGGACTCTACGTTTCTGACCATCCTTTGCTCGGCGTGGAAAAGGCGTTGGGTCTCTACTCGGACTTTTCGATCAACGATCTGCGGGCCAGTCTCGAACTCGACGGCAGTCAGGTCATCACCCGTATTGCCGGTGTTTTAACCAACGTCGTTGTTAAGACGTCTCGTTCGGGATCGGTTTTTGCCCAGGTCACCATTGAGGACTTGACGAGCTCAGCTGACGTGATGGTCTTCGGCAAGCTCTATACCGAGAAGTCGTCCATCTTGTTTAAGGACAACATCGTGTCGTTGAAGGTCCGCGCCGAGAACCGAGACGACAGCCCTCGCATGACGGCCCTCGATGTGGTGGCCCCCAAGATCAAGACAATCGCGAATGACATTGTGCAGCTCAATCTCGACGGCCCACTGGCCCGCCCGGAGGGAATTGCCCGGCTGAAGGAGATTCTTAAGAAGTACCCCGGGTCCACGGAGGTCTTCTTGCACATGCCCCATTCGTCTCAAACCTACCGAATTGGTGCGGAATTCAAGATCAATGTCGCTGATGCGGCGGGGGAACTTCTTACGACTTTTGGGGGAAATGTCTTCCGTTCGACCATCCCTTCAGGAGGGGTTTCCGAACAGTCGTAGAATGGTCCCCCTATGGCGATGACAGTGACCACCAAAGACACCACGGCACTGACCGATAGCGACCTCGTGGAGATGGCAGACCTATGTGCTGACCGTGACCCGGGCTTTGACATCGGCTTTCTGTCCAAGATTCGTGAAGACTGGGTACTCGTCTCTCACGCCCGTGAAGGCAACAAACTGCGGGGTTACTCCTTCTGCACCCTCGAGCGCATTGGCGGCACACCGGCCCTCCTCGTAGGCGTGGCTCTGGTTGATCGCAACACCAAGAGCGATCAGACCCTCAAGGCTCTCGTGCACGATCAATTCCGTCGCGCGCTTCTCGCTTTTCCGGACGAAGACGTCTTGCTGGGCACCCGACTAACTTCTGCCGATGGCTTCCGAGCCTTCACGGGTTTGCAGGACATCGTGCCTCGTCAGGGCTACAAGCCCACCGGTGAAGACCGCGCCTGGGGCCGGCGACTCGCCAAGCGATTCGGTGGCGAGCGTGAGTTTGACGACAAGACGTTCGTGCATTCGTTGACTGAACTCCCAGTGGGTGGTCTCGACTACGTCTCCTCGAAGGGTGTTCTGCCAGAAGGCAGCGAGTCATTCTTCAAGGGCGTCAAGCCGCTAAAGGGTCAGCGCGTTGTCGTCTTTGGTTGGGCAATGGCCGAAGACCTCGCCTCGGGCAAACTACCTAAGTAGTTAGTAGCGCGGGAGTAGTCCCGTGCAGACTTTGTAGCAGTGGCCATCAAGTGGCAGACTCAAACTCGCGAGTACGTAGGCCGGCTTAAAGCCCAGAGCCAACGAAAGATCTTTTCCGGAAAGCGATGTGCGTCGCGCGGCGTCAATGGCACGGATGGCGTGGGAGTCCTCACAGAGCAGCCAGACGTCTTCAAGCTCAAAGCCGAAGCGAACCCACGTTGAGCCATCTTCGGGCCTCCGAAGCAGTTGCGGCCCCCGGTCGCAGACCAAGAGGGCGGCCGATGGCCGTTCTCCGCGAAACTCCCAGTAAGGAGCACTGGGTCCACGAAAGCCAAAGAGTGGTCCATCGGAGGGCGCCACGATGCTGGCGAGCATCTTACGGATAGAGCGACCACCGTAGGTGCCAATCTGACGTGGCAACTCCGCAATAGTTATGGCCTCGGGTTGGGCGAGGTCGTCGTCTGCGGGGTCGTCAGCGATTACGGCTTCGACAACGCCGAAGAGCCGAAGGTCGCTCTGAATGCCTTCGGGCCAGGGAACGCGCCAACGAACGAGAGCGCCCGATCCCAAATCAATCACCGTGGTGTCCTCGCGGGTCGAACCAAGTACAAGTCCATGAATGGTGGCGCCGGGTGAGAAGTCGGCGAGCGGGGTGCGAGGAAGTTGCTTTACGAACCGCTTGGTTTCTAAGCGTTCAAAGTTACGATGAAACTTCACGATGCTTCCTCCTGTGGCATCGACGCTAACTGGCCCCGAAGTGCCTTAGGTGAATCCACTGGGGTTTGGCAAGAATTATTGCGACAGACGTAAGCCGACCCCACGGTGCGACCTTGGAGGAGGGGAGAGCGGCCACTGCCGTGAACTAGGACGCCGTGAGGAACGAACGCCCCCCGAGCCTCTTCGAGCAGCGGGCCGGAGGCCCCGGGAATAACCACTTCCAGACCCTGTTCGTGAAACAGGGCGGCCTCGAGTAGGTCTGGAACCGCGGTGGGGTGTTCGGTAATGAGCGGGCGCGCAAGTTCGATGAGCCGCTCGGCGGTCAGGAGATATCGCACCTCGCCCGTGAGTTTTGCTAGTCGAGCAAAGGCCATGGTGGCGGTGGCGTATCCCGAAGGTGTTGCCCCGTCAAACACATCACGAGCCCGCCACGGAAGGTCGCTTTGAGACTTACTTGAAGAGAGCATGCCTGTTCCGGTGTGCGGAGTGTCTGGCGTGGGTAGGTCACCTTCCCAGTAGTTTTCCAATAAATACTCGGCTACGGCAACGCTGCGGTCGAGGTAGATGTCGTCGCCCGTGGCCTCAAAGGCGCTTGTGAGCGCTATGGCAAACCATGCGAGGTCGGCCGCCGTGGCGTGCGAGGTACGCCCGTCCGTGCGATACCAGGCTCCTTCGACACTGTGCGAAGCGGTGAGGTCATCGAGAAGCTGGATTGCGTCCTCCACCAAGGCTGGTTCAAAAGTTTCGAACAGCGCCACCGCCGTCATCGCGTTCCATTCCAAAATCACCTTGGCATCGCGCCCGGGCTGTGGTCGAAGTGCACGGACTGCACAGAGGGCGGCCCGGACGGGGATGAACTCGGGGGGTGTGGCGAAGGGGACACCGGGGGCGAGCTGGGGGATGTAGCGACCTTCAAAGGTGTCTGCACCGTGCAACTCGTAGCGATACAAGGTGGCGTCAATAAGTTCGTGCAGTCCGGCCGCCTCGAGTGCTGCTTTGACCTCGTCGGGAGTCCACGTGGCGTGGGCTCCTTCTTCGCCGTCGCTATCGGCATCGAGAGATGAAGCAAAGCCCTTTGGAAGCCGAAGGTCGCTGCGGACGAACTCCAACGTGTCGAGGGCCACGGCGCGCCATGGAGTTCCTCCGCCCATGGCTCGATCGGCTCGGAGATAGACCAGTGCCAAGAGTGCCTGGTCTGAGAGCATCTTTTCGAAGTGGGGGACGTGCCACTTGGCATCCACGCTGTAACGGGCGAATCCGCCTCGTAGATGGTCGTAGAGGCCACGGCGCGACATGGCATCGAGAGTCAGCGTCACCACCGCTTTCACGGGGGCGTGATGCAGGCGGCTAAGGAGGGCCGTGATGTAACTCGGGCGCGGGAACTTAGGTGCCCGTGAGAATCCACCGAACTCGTCACACGCGGCAACCAAGTTCGACTCCAAGACGTCAACACCGTCGTGCAGAGCCGATGACGTAGCCGGCTGGAGGCGATCCAGAACGGAGAGTTCCTGCTCGACGGCTCGGGAAATCTCGTCGGTCTGACGATCAATCAGGGGACGCTGATTTTCCCATCCGTCGTGCATCGCTTGCAGGAGGCGCAGGAAGCCCGGGTGACCCTGTCGGTCAACCGGTGGGTAGTAGGTGCCAGCCATAAAGGCCCGCCCGTCGGGTTGTAGAAATACCGACATCGGCCAACCACCGTGGCCGCTGACGGCCTGGGTGGCCGACATGTAGATCGAATCGACATCGGGCCGCTCCTCGCGGTCCACCTTGATGGCGACAAAGTTTTGATTTAAGTAGGCGGCGATCTCTTCGTTCTCGAAGGACTCGTGCGCCATGACGTGGCACCAGTGACAGGCGGCGTAGCCCACGCTCAGAAAGATGGGTACATCGCGCCGACGGGCTTCCTCAAAGGCCTCAGGGCTCCACTCCCACCAGTCCACCGGATTATCCGCATGTTGGCGCAGATAGGCGCTGTGGGCATCCTTTAGGCGGTTCAGCGTCACGCATGAAGCGTATCGACCGCGAACCACATTGCTCGCAAATGTCTCAATCGAATGAGTGAAACTCCTAGTCTTTAGTCACTTCAAAGGAGACCTCATGAATACTGCAGTCGTAGCATTGCCCCAACCTCGAGTCCTGGGTGACTTAATCTCACGTTCCCGTCTGCACGACGTGCAGATGATTCTCGGAGGAGCCCTCTTTGTCGGTCTCTTGGCTCAGATCTCCATTCATCTGACCTTCACGCCAGTCCCAGTTACCGGTCAGACGCTGGGCGTACTCCTCGTGGGCGCCTCTTTTGGTCCCGTGCGTGCCGCACTTTCGATGTCGGTCTATCTCCTAGTCGGTCTCGCCGGTGTGCCGTGGTTTACGGAGCACTCGGGAGGGTGGCACGTGATTCATGGTGCGACGTTTGGCTATCTCCTCGGCTTCATCGTCGCCGGAGCTGTCGGGGGCTGGATGGCTGAACGAGACAATGCTGACCGCAAGGTGTTTTCATCAGTGGCTTCGATGCTGCTCTCTTCGGCAATCATCTACACCCTTGGTGTCACGTGGCTCTGCCATAACTTGCACGTCTCGATGGCTACGGCTATCTCCTACGGACTCACCCCATTTTTGATTGGCGATCTCATTAAGGCCGCGATCGCTGGACTGGCCCTTCCCGCTACCTGGAAGCTGCTCAAGCGATAACGGCGGTATCTAAACAAAAGGCCCCGCCGGATGGCGGGGCCTTTTGTTATTCGAGGACTACGCCGCGTAGGTCAACTGCCAGTCGGTGGGCAGGTAGATCACTTCGTCAGCGACTTGACGCAAGTAGTGCGACAACGTTCCGCGATTAGCGATCACTGTGATCTTTGTTCCGCGAGCCTTGTACTTTGCCGCAACGTCCACAAAGGCGCCGTCGCCCGAGGCAATTACGAGTTCGCCGATTTGAGCATCGTGGAAGTGGTTGTCGAGATAGCCAATAAGGGCACGCTCGGCGCCATCGGTGCCGTGCTCAAAGACTTGTCGAGCTCCGGGGAAGCCATTGGCGGCAAACATGATGGGCGAACCACCGCAACTCGTTCCAACAGCCACGTGGCCCAGCCCTCCGGGCACGAGAGCGGTGAGAAGTTGATTGAGTACTGGATACATGTGGGGTTGAGCCCGAGGGCCCATGGTCTCGTTTTCGTGGTCAATGAGAGAAATCTTGTCAATGCTGCGCATCAGGTGCCTTTCGAACGTTCAACCAGCGATGGGTGGACTCCTATTGTCCAAAGTGGCTGTGACAAAAGATTCGGCTCGTCCCGATTGGCCAGAAAAGACTCGTAAAGTCACGGCATGAACATTTCTCTTAACGGGCAAGTTGCAATCATCACCGGAGCCAGCCGGGGAATAGGCCTCGCCATCGCTCACCGGATCCACGAAGCTGGCGGAACAGTGATGCTCACCTCTCGTAAGGCCGAGAATCTGGCCGAAGCGCTCGCAACTTTTAGTTCGGATCTGGACCGAGTGGCTACGGCCACTGGTCACGTTGGACGCAGCGAGGATGCCCAACACGTCGTCGACGCCACCATGGAGCGATTTGGGCGTGTCGATATTTTGATCAACAACGCGGCCACGAACCCCTACTACGGCCCACTGTTAGAGATTGACGACACGCGCCTCCAAAAGACCTTCGAAATTAATCAAGCCAGCATTATTTATCACTGTCGCGCGGCCTACAACGCGTGGATGCAAGAACACGGTGGTGTGATTTTGAACGTCGCCAGTATTGGGGGACTTGGGCCAGAGCCCGGTATTGGTTGGTACAACGTTACGAAGGCGGCCGTGATTCACATCACCAAGCAGCTGGCCTACGAATTGGCTCCCTCGATTCGCGTCAATGCCGTTGCCCCGGGATTGGTGCGGACGGAACTGGCGCGCGGTCTCTGGGAGAATGGTGAAGCGGAAATCAGTGCACACATACCACTTCGTCGTCTCGGTGAGCCCGACGACATCGCCACCGTATGCCTCATGTTGGTTTCCGACGCTTCTTCGTGGATGACCGGCCAGACGGTCGTCGTGGATGGCGGAACTATCAACCAGCCCACGGGCGGCGTTGGTTAGAGCAACCCTCGAGCAATCTTGCCGTTACTAGTGCGCGGGATTGCCGCCACGAGTTCGATGGCCTTAGGTTGCGCCCAGGGGCCGAACCGCTCCCGAGCAAGCGCTCGAAAGTCGGTCAGCAGATCGCTCTCTTCGCGATTACTTACGGCGACGACCGTAACTCGTTGACCCCATTCAGCATCATCGCGTCCAACGACGGCCAGGTCGGTGAGGCCCTCGATATCGCGAAAGATTTCTTCGAGATCCTCGGGCCAAATCTTTTCGCCACCACTATTGATGACATAGGCCAGTCGGCCCTGAACCTGAAGATGTCCATCAATCAACGTGGCCCCGTCACCGGTGGGGAACCAGCCATCACTACCTTCGGCTGATACTTCGGGCCGGGGCCGGTCTCGATAGGCCCGAAAGAGCGTCGGGCTCTTTACGAGGAGCTCACCGTCGACGACGGCGAGCTCGACCCCATGGAGAGGCTGGCGGTCGTAGAGAACACCCGACCCAGTTTCGGTCATGCCCCACGTGATGGTGACGTTGCGGGGAATTGTTGGCGGGGGTGGGCCTCCGCCGAGCAGGACACACTGGTAGCTCGAAGTGTCGTTGCGAACGAGTTGGGTGCGTACCACCGAGACGTGCGTGGCACCCAGTGCGGGGCCCGACTCGATAGTGGCATCAAAGAGAAGTGAGGCATCAGCTAACACTGACCGCAAAAGAACGGCGAGGCCTCCGATATGTGTTGGGGGAATGACAGCGAGCCAACGCTGTTCTCCATCTCGGGCGAGGGCCCGGGTGGTCAGTGTGGCGCTCGCCTGAAGTGCGTCCCAGGTCAACACTGCGGCCTTAGGTCGACCGGCCGACCCGGAGGTCAGTACGACCGCACCGTCACCGTTGTCAACGGGGTCTCCGTCGAGGGTCTGACGCCGTCCAGA
>Ga0214919_10006233_pt1 | contig 16482 bp, 11 predicted proteins | sample LL1503_MetaG_FD_177994 | JGI IMG/M metagenome (GOLD analysis project Ga0214919, IMG submission 177994) | Freshwater microbial communities from Lake Lanier, Atlanta, Georgia, United States - LL-1503 | ecosystem: Environmental > Aquatic > Freshwater > Lake | place: USA: Georgia | collected... | reverse complement strand
CTTTCAAAAGGCCAGCATACACTTGCCCCAAAATTTATAAGCGCTTTTGATTTTCTAGAATCATACCACTGCTCAATATTTTCAACACCCCATTCTAATTCTAAAGCAGTTGTTAGCCCGTCGTGTAATTGAAATTCTTGTTCTTGATTGGTTCTTCCGTGTACATGCATATCTATAAAACCAGGTGCTACGACCAAACCTTTCACATCAATCAGCTCCTTACCAATTAATTTATTAGTACTTATTGAAGCAATACGTCCATTAAGGATACCAATATTTCTAATGGCATCTAATTTAGTTTCAGGATCAATGACACGACCACCTACTAATACGATATCGAAAACCGGCTTTGATTGAGCTTTTGCCAATTGACATAAACATAATGAAAACCAAACTATTAGGATTTTAAAATGATATTTTTTCATTTACTATAATTTAATATATTATGCTACTAATATCCAATGAATTGACTATATTTAACTCTCTTTTATAAAGCAAAATTTGAATCAATTATAAAAACAAGTCAAAATCTTATCTAAATATAAAGTAATTTATCTAATTTATTTATTCAAAAAAATCAATAAAATGAAAAAAACCATCTTCTTATTAATGATGAGCGTCATGGGCCTAAACATGATAGCATCTGCACAAAAAGCAATCACTACTGTACATTTCTATGATGTAAAAAATGCAGCGATGGAAAAAACTTATATTGCTAGCTTAAAAGAAATCAATGCTATTATGGTTGAAATAGGGTTCCCTAATAACTATTATAGTTATTTAAAACTCAATGAATCTGATACTACTTCAACTTATAGAAACTGTACTATTGGTCATTGGACTTCAGATCAAGCCTATAAAGCAATACACGAGCACCCTAAATATAAAGCTTGGGGCGCTAAGAATAAAGACAATAATGCTGTTTTTATTACGGGTCAACTATATAGAAAAATGTATGCAGCTGATTAAAAACTAATTCATTAATACTAGAATAAATTTTTTAATATTTTAAACTAAAAACCAAATAGATGAAAAAAATTCTTTATGCCCTAACGGCAATTGTTTTATTAACTACAGCTTGTAGTGCTCCTAAGACTGAAGACAGTCAAGCAGGTGTTTACAAAATGGAAAAATCGGTGACAAATGATGGCACTAAGGACACTGTTGAAAACAGCCCTAACCAATTTAAAATATACACCGCTACAAATTATGTATTTGCTAAATTAAACGGAGATTCTACAGTATCTTTTGGAGTAGGTTCTTACAAAAAAGAAGGCAACGTTATTACAGAGACTAATTTATATTCTGGATCTGGAAACGATACTGCTGCTAGTTTTACTTTAAATATTACCAAAACTGAAACAGGATATGTTCAAGATATTGCAGCATTAGTTATGAATGGCGTTACTTACAAATTAAACGAAACTTATTCTAAAGTTACTGGTGGTGCGGCTTCTGAATTAGATGGTTTATGGAAATTATCTGCAAGAATGTCAATCGCTGGAACAGATACAACAGATATTTTAGCTAAATACAGTGCAGTACAATATAAAGTATTTCAAGACGGACATTTTATTTGGGTAAATAGAGCAGCTACAGATTCTACTAAAACTGCTTTCAAAAATTCATTTGGATACGGAACATTCACTTATGCGAATGGTGTTTCTACAGAAGTTCCAAGTACATCAAGCTATGCCAGCATTGTTGGAATGAATATCAAAGTTAAAATTACTTTAACTGGCAAGAATGAATATACACAAGAAATTGTGGATGAGGCTGCTAAAACAACTTCAATTGAAAAGTATACTCGCTTGTAATAATATATCAACATTAAAAAGCCCCTCGAATTTTTGAGGGGCTTTTTTTATGCAATGAATTAGGCAAGAAAATTTTAATAATTTCTTACAAATTTATTTATCGTTTCTTCTTCTAGCTTCTTCAGCATCTTTGTAAATTCTAATCCAAGTGAGTGAGATATCAATGACCGCTAATAAAGGTCCTAAGAATACAACCATTATTACTTCTAAGCCTGGTGAATAACCAATAACTCCGTCTAATGAGGTAAGTTTTGATCTTTTAAATAATTTATACAAGCAGTATATAGCTGAAAGAATCCAAACTAAAATGACAATATTTGTTAACATAGAAAATTTTTTATTCATGGCAAAGATAAGACAATTAATCCTTCTTAGCATCTAGATAATTTATTCAAAAATAATAGTTCCAAACTTTTTGTATTCGTGGAAACTAATTTTGGTTGGCTTCCAGGTCCAATAGTTGCCACCTTTATCATAGTCAATTCTATAAAAATTTGCGCGCCATTTTGTTCCAGTTTTGGGTGGCACATTTTCTAATGGGCTTAATAATACATAGGGTATAAAAAATTCAGCAGTCCATCCAATTATTTTATCTCCTTGTTTATTGATAGTAGCTGCATGTCTTGTTTTTCTTTCTTTTTCATAATGCCAAGGCCTCCAACCTAAAAATTTTCCATTGTAATTAGGAACTATTATAGGTAATTCATAATTCCAAGGAGATAATTCATATTCAAAATACAACACTGATTTTTCATCAGGCCAAAAAAAAGCTTCTACAACATCTTCATTATATAAGTCTGCAAAATCTTCTCTAAGAGTGGAAGTAATAAGAGAATCCTCACATACATATAAACAATAGATTCCTGAATCGGAATATAAAATTTTAAAATTCGTGGAATAATTAACCCCCGTAGTTAATTTCTTATTCAATTTTGTAAAGCTGGTATTCTTCCAAGCAGTAGCATTACCCAAACCATTTAAATAAAAATCTTTTGTTTTTTTTACAGTTATAGTAGAAAAATCATCGCTTTGTGCTTTGAGATTACCCAACACTACCATAGAAAAAACAAAAGATATTAGTAAAGGTTTATATGCCCTTGCCATACTATTTAATTAACATTGGAAATAATCTTCTTATTTCTGCTTCATTAGGTTGTGCACCATATTCACAAATTTCAAAAGCTTCTGCATGTTTAGCTGCTGCAGCCTTTGCTACACCATACCATTTCACCATAGCGGCTCTGATATTAGCTTTCATAGGACGATCATATAATTTCATCATCCAGCTTAAACGTTCTTCTTTTCCAGTAGGCACCTCTTTTTCATATCTTCCTATCCAAGGCATCCACTCATAAAATTGAGAAACATGCGCATCAAAGGCAGAAATCTTTTTTGCATAAGTAGTGGTAATATCTACTACAATATCTGGTCTAAAAGGATTCGGTCTTTGAAAATGATCTTCTGCATATAAAAATACAGGTGTTTTTCTAAGAGCAGGTGCATCGGGTGCTACATTCGGTACTTCCACCATATAAGCTGCATCTTGTACGAGTACACCAGTGTAACGATGGTCAGGATGATAGTCGTTAGGTCTTGGTGCAATTACTACATCTGCATTCCACTCTCTAATTTTTTTAATGATTTGTAGTCTTACTTCTAGTGTGGGTAATAAGGCACCATCGTGATTATCTAATACATCATAAGTAACACCTAATCTCTTTGCTACTTCTTGTGTTTCTAAATATCTACGTGCAGCTAGTTCTTTTCCTTTCATAGTTTGATGTCCTGCATCCCCATTAGTAACCGCTACAAATTTTACGGCATGACCCATGCTTGCTAGCAAGGCCGCTGTGGCACCTGCTTCATTGTCACAATCATCGGGATGTGCACCTATGACAATGATTCTACTTTTTTCTTTAATAGCTTGTGCTATCACTGAATGACATTGCATTATTAATGCAATACCTAAAAGCCATTTTATTTTTTTCATTTTATTTTTTTAAGATCAATAGTAATGTAGAGTCTTATATATTTATCTTTTTTAATAAATAAATCTTATGGTTTGAGTAAACTTTCAAACCACTCCACATTGGTTTGCATTGTTTTTAAAACCATTCTTGGTTCACTAGGTCCATGAGGTTGTCTTGGTAAAACTAAAAGCTTCACTGGAATATTTCTTCTTCTTAGTGCATTGTAAAACATGATAGAATTTCCCAAAGGAACTCTTTGATCTGCTTCCCCATGTTGTAACATTACAGGGGTTTCTACATTTTGAACATATTTTAAAGGTGAATGCTCACTATACAAAGACCAATTATTCCAAGGATCTGATTTAAAATAAGAAGGTAAAAATCCTTCAATATCATCAGTTAAATTTTGAAAACCAAGATCTACCACAGGCGCCCCAATAGAGGCAGCTTTAAAACGATTGGTATGTCCAACAATCCAACTACTCATAAAACCACCATAACTCCATCCCATAACACCTAACATAGACTCGTCGGTAACACCCATTTTTATCACTTGATCAACACCATTCATTAAGTCTATATAATCTTTACCACCCCAATCTTGCCTGTTGGCCATTCTAAAGTTATTGCCATAACCACTTGATCCTCTAGGGTTTGGTCTTAAAACAGCATACCCATTTTCGCTTAAAGAAGCTATTGGATAAGTACCTTGGTTGGAAGCAATACAAGTTTGCCCAAAATTCCCAGCAGGTCCACCATGTACATTTAAAAGTAAGGGTACTTTTTTTCCAGGAGTATAATTCAAAGGATAAGTTAATAAACCTTCTATTTCTAAACCATCGGCGCCTTTCCATTTAATGAGTTCGGTTTTAGCTAAAGGCAATGAAGAAAGGCTTGCATTAATAGAGGTAATTTTTATAGGAACGTATTCGCTTAGTTTACTTACATATAACTCAGGAAACTGTGATGTATTTTGTAAAGTGAATGTTAAATAATTATGCGTTGCATTTATTTTAGCAGCCCCTATATAATTTTTTTCGCCTTTACTAAACTCAGTAATATTTTTCCCATCAACACTTAATGAATAAATACTTGTCATTGTTTTATTTGCTTCCGACCATAAAATATTTTTTCCATCTGCCGTCCAACCAACAATAGCACCATCTTCGTTGGGTGTTGCTTTTAATCGCCAAGTTTTTCCATCGGCTAATGCATATACTTGTGCATGTTTGGCACCAGGCCAATCATTGGGGTTCTCAGTACAATAATAACTTATCAAAGTTCCATCAGGACTAAACTGAGGAGCAGACTCACCAGCGGGTGTATTGGCAATATTTTTAATAACACCTGTTTCAATATTGATTAAAGCTATATCGCTATAAGTATTATCATTTGCTTTTGTAGACTTACCATAACTGTATACAATGCTTGTCCCATCTTTGTTCCAATCAAATGCATACACAGAGATATTTTCTTTCGTCAATAATTTTTGCATATATTTTTGAGTAGAATCTTTATGATGTATCCAATATACTTGTAATCTATTTTGTTTTAATTCAGCCTCCCAGATATACCAATCGTTTTTTGCTTTTTTATTTTTTTCTTCTTTATCAGTTGGAGCATCTGCTACAATGACAGCAATTTTATTTCCATCATTACTCCATTCAAAATCACTTACACCGCCTTTAGACTCTGTTATTTTTTCTGATTCACCACCTTCAATAGGAAGTATATATACATTATTTTTTCCGTCACGAGAAGAAGTAAAGGCTATAGATTTATTATCAGGGCTCCATTTTGGATTTGTATTATTTTTATCGCCTGTGGTTAATTGCTTTGCATTAGATCCATCAATACCACTTACCCATATTTGATTTACATATTCACTTCTGTCATCTGTCATCATAGCTTCTCTAATAGTATACACCACCTTTGTTCCATCAGGAGAAACTTGTGCACTACTAACATTCTTCATTTTTAATACTTGTTCTGGACTCCAATTTTTTTGGGCCAGTAAAATAAAGGGCAACATAAAAGCAAGTAAAAGCATTTGATACTTTTTCATATAATAGGTTTTAGTTAAAAATTAGGTTCTTCAATTTAAATCATTTTGGTGGTATATAGCAGCAAAAAGCTGCTATGATTTTTGTAACTTTATTTTTAAACAATGAAGCGCTATTTATGAATGTTTATCAGAAATCCTTGGTTTTAATTCTTTGCCCCTTTGTATTGTTTGCCCAAAAAAAAGTAGTTAAAAAAAAGAAGCCTACAACTATGGATGCAGCTCCTGTGGCTACTGTTTCTATTCAACAGCCTCTAAAACTTTGGTATGCCAATCCGGCTCAATACTTTGAAGAGGCTTTGGTATTAGGCAATGGGCTTCAGGGCGCTACGGTTTTTGGCGGTATTTCTACGGATAAAATTTATTTAAATGACCTCAGTTTATGGTCGGGCGAGCCTGTGAATGCAAATATGAATCCGCAAGCCTATAAAAATTTACCAGCAGTTCGCAAAGCCTTGCAAGAAAATAATTATAAAAAAGCGGCAGAACTTCTAAAAAAATTACAAGGAAAGTTTTCTGAATCTTATGCACCATTGGGTACATTACTAATGGATATTAACGACGACCCCTATATTACAGACTATTACAGAGAATTAGATATTGATAAGGCTATTGCAAAAGTGCAAACCTTTTCTAATAGCAACACCATTGAAAGAGAATACCTAGTATCCAATCCCGATAAAATATTTACCATTCACCTTACAAGTAAAAAAGCTGGGGCACTTGGTTTTACCATTCGTTTTGAATCTTTATTAAAACATACAGCAGTGACTACTAATAATAGTATACAAGTGAATGGAGTAGCACCTGTGAAAGCCGATCCTAATTATGTTCAAAAATCGCGTAATGCAATTATATATGATGTCAAAAGAGGTACGCGTTTTTCTGCTAATATTGAAATACAATCTAGCACAGGAAAAATTACTAAAACAGATTCTACTATAACATTAGCAGATGCTACTGAAGCAACAGTATATGTATCGATGGCTACAAGTTTTAATGGTTTTGATAAAGACCCTGCAACTAAAGGTGTAAATAATGTAATGAATGCTGCGACACAATTAACGAATGCTAAGCAAGTGGGCTTTGCAGAAATTAAAAAACGACATATAAAAGATTATCAATCTTTTTTTAATCGCGTAGAATTAAAATTAGGAGGAAAAGACCTAGTTAACTTACCCACTGATGAAAGATTAAAAAGATATGCTAAAGGAGAAGCGGACCCTTATTTAGAAACATTATATTTTCAATATGGACGCTATTTATTAATAGCTAGTTCTCGTACAACAGCCGTCCCTGCTAACTTACAAGGTTTATGGAACCCTTATATTCAACCTCCGTGGTCAAGTAATTATACCATTAATATTAATGCAGAAGAAAATTATTGGTTAGCAGAAAATACTAATTTGTCTGAAATGCATTTGCCCTTTTTACAATTTATTGGTAACCTAGCCACTACTGGAAAAATCACTGCGAAAACATTTTATAATATGCCAGGCTGGGTGGCACATCATAATTCAGATATATGGGCTATGTCTAATCCGGTGGGAAATTTTGGAAATGGAGATCCTGTTTGGGCCAATTGGGCCATGGGCGGTACTTGGGCGTCGACACATTTATGGGAACATTATTTATTTACACAAGACCAACAATTCTTAGCACAAAAAGCGTATCCATTAATGCGCGGAGCAGCAGAATTTTGTTTAGCCTGGCTTGTAACAGATAGTAGTGGGCAACTTATTACTTCCCCTTCCACTTCACCAGAAAATACTTTTAAAATGCCGAATGGCTATGTAGGTTCTACTTTTTATGGAGGCACTGCCGACCTTGCTATGATTAGAGAATTATTTTTAGATGTACTCGCTGCTCAAAAAATTTTAAAAAACGATAACGATTTCGCAACTAAAATAAATACGGCATTAAATAATTTACATCCTTATAAAGTGGGTAAGGCAGGTAATTTACAAGAATGGTATTATGATTGGGAAGATAACGATCCCAAACATCGTCATCAATCTCATTTATTTGGATTGTATCCTGGCACACATGTAAGCGTTGATAAAACGCCTGCAATTGCTGCGGCCGCTAAAAAAACTTTAGAAGTAAAAGGAGATGAAACCACGGGTTGGTCCAAAGGATGGAGAATTAATTTGTGGGCAAGATTAAAAGATGGAGACCATGCCTATAAAATGTATCGTGAATTATTAAAATATGTTCCTCCAGACGAAACCAAGGAAAATTATACCAATGCGGGAGGTACCTATCCTAATTTATTAGACGCGCATCCTCCTTTTCAAATAGATGGCAATTTTGGAGGAGCTGCTGCAGTAGCTGAAATGCTTGTACAATCAAATGAGGAAATGATTACTCTTTTGCCAGCACTTCCCAAGGCATGGGCAACGGGCGCTGTCAAGGGTTTGAAGGCTAGGGGTAACTATGAAATTGATATGACGTGGACGAATAGTCAAATAACAAATCTTATAATAAAATCAAGTACACAGCCTACTGCTAAAGTTATGATGAACGGGAAAATTCAAATTGTAAAAACAACTAAATAATTCGGTAGTATTATTAACTTTAGCAAAATAAGAGTATGTCTTTGAACTTGGGTAGATCTGAATTTGGTGATCCAGCTAATAAGGGTCGCGTATTATCTGTGGAGGAAGCCCATGATTTATTCAATGCTTGGGTATTGAATCCAAAACTTCAGCTGCATATGAAACAAGTAGCGCATTTAATGAAATGCTGGGCTAAAGAAAAAGAAAATTTAAACGAAGCCGACCAATGGCGTTGGGAAATGGCTGGCCTTTTGCATGATGCCGATTGGGATCAATGGCCCGAACTACATTGTAAAAAAATTATTGAATACTTAGAGCAAAAACAAATTGATGCGGAAATTATTAGAGCCATAGCCTCTCATGGGCCTATTCATTTTGGAGTGGAACCTATTACACAAATGGATAAAATGTTGTACGCTTTTGATGAACTATCTGGTTTAATACATGCTTATTCCTTAATGCGACCAGAAGGCTACAAGGGCATGGAATTAAAAGGTGCTAAAAAAAGAATTAAAGACAAAGCCTTTGCAGCGAACGTTTCTAGAGACGATATAGATGATGCTTGTAAAAGAGCCAACATAGAATTAGACATGCTTATTCAATTTATTATTGATAGACAAGCAAATGCTGCTTTATAATAAATCAAAAACTAAATAATTATACAATGCGTAAATACTTTTCTTTTTTATTGATAGCCTTACTCTCTCAAAGTTTTCTAATGGCACAAACGGTGCCAAGTCCGAAATCACATTTTGGATTTAATATTGGCGACAATTATCAATTAGCTACATTCACTCAAACAGAAGCTTACTTAAAAAAATTAGCAACAGTTTCTAAAAAAATAAAACTGCAAGTAATAGGAAAAACTGAGGAAGGGCGAAATCAATATATGGTCATTGTTTCAGACCCTAGTAATTTAGCTAATCTTGAAAAGTATAAATTAATTTCTCAAAAATTAGCGCGTGCAGAAGATCTTAGTTTAACCGAAGCTACACAAATGGCGAATGAAGGAAAGGCTGTCGTATGGATTGATGGAGGTTTACACGCGACGGAAGTAACAGGCATTCATCAATGGATAGAGTCCTTGTATCAATTAATTACAAGAACAGACGATGAAACAAAACGCATTTTAAAGTCAACTATTATTTTATTTGTACATGCCAATCCCGATGGGCAAGAATTAGTTTCGAATTGGTATATGAGAAATAGCGATACTTTAAAAAGATCTACTTCTAGTTTACCTCGCTTATATCAAAAATATATTGGACATGATAATAATCGTGATTTCTATATGACCAATATGCAAGAATCTAAAAATATGAGTCGTCAACAATATATTGAATGGATGCCTCAGGTTTTATACAATCATCATCAAACAGGTCCTCCAGGCACCGTCGTAGCAGGCCCTCCTTATCGTGACCCGTTCAATTATGTATATGATCCTTTATTAATGACGGGTATTGATGCATTAGGTGCTGCCATGAGTAGTCGTTTAAATGCAGAAGGTAAACCAGGGTATACAATGAAAGCAGGTTCAGTTTATTCTACTTGGTGGAATGGCGGATTAAGAACCACCGCTTACTATCATAATATTATTGGACTGCTTACAGAAATTATTGGTAACCCAACACCTTCCAATATTCCATTGGTACCACAAAGATTAATTCCGAATAGTGCTACACCTTATCCTATCACTCCACAGAAATGGTATTTTAGAAATTCAATCGATTATTCAGTGTCTTTAAATTATGCCGTTTTAAATTATGCAGCAAGATATAGAGAGGAGTTACTTTTGAATATTTATAAAATGGGCAGACATAGTATTGAAGCAGGCAGTAAGGATAGCTGGACTTTATATCCTAAAAGATCAGATGCGGTAGCAGAGTTATTAAAAACAGAAAAAGTGACAGGTAATATTGATTCATTTCAAACAACAGTATTTAATAAAGTATATAAAAATCTGGAGAATAGAGATGCTAGAGGATATATTGTAACAGCTAATCAAACCACTACTGCTATTGATTTTATTAATATTTTAATTCAAAGTGGAATTAAAGTGGAAAAAGCTACTGCTAATTTTTCAGTGGCTGGTAAAAATTATCCTGCGGGATCTTATATAGTAAAAACCAACCAAGCTTTCAGACCACATGTAATTGATATGTTTGAACCACAGGATCATCCAAACGATTTTCAATATCCAGGTGGCCCTCCAGTAAGACCATATGATGCAGCGGGTTGGACCCCTGCATTTACTATGGGCATTGAGTTTGACCGTGTCTTAGAGGATTTTAATGGTCCATTTGAAACCATTGCTTATGGATCAATTCAAAAACCTATTGGTAAAATAAACGCAGTTACAGAAACAATAGGTTATGTTTTTTCTACGAAAGAAAATGCAGCTTATTATGCAATTAATACATTACTTGCTATGGGCATAGAAGTATTTAAAAATAAAGATCAATATTTTGTACCTACAAATTCTACCAATAAAAAATTACAAGAAACCATTGCATTAATAAGTGCAGAGAAAGGAATAATTTTTAATGGCGTGAATGTTAAGCCTGCTAACATGAACGAAAAAATTATGCCACAAAGAATTGCCTTATGGGATAAGTATGGTGGGTCTATGTCTTCAGGTTGGGTGAGATGGATTTTTGAAAAGTATAATTTCCCTTTCCAATTAATTTTTGCAAAAGAAATTGATGCAAGTAATTTAAAAGATAAGTATGATGTAATTCTTTTTGTAGAAGGTGCAATACCTTCCTTAAAACCTGAAGCAGGAAATGGATATGAAGAAAAAGAACCTAAGGCAGAAGAAGTACCTGAAATATATCAATCGACATTAGGAAAAATAACGGCAGAAAAATCGATTCCCGCTTTAAAAAAATTTTTACAAGATGGGGGTACCATTATTACTATTGGATCTAGTGCGAACTTAGCGTATCACTTGAATGTTCCCGTTCGCAATGCTTTAGTGGAAATGGTTTCAGGTAAAGAAAAAACATTGCCTGGTGAAAAATTTTATATTCCAGGTTCTGTTATGCAAATAACTTTAGACAATGAGTATAAAGCTAATTGGGGTATGAATAAAAATGCCGATGTCTATTTTAGCGCAAGCCCTGTATTTAAATTATTGCCAGACGCTATTGCAAGAAAAGAAGTAGTTCCATTAGCTTGGTATGCTTCTGATAAAACTTTAAGAAGTGGATGGGCCTTTGGTCAATCCTATTTACAAGATGGAATTGCAGCCTTTGAAGCTAAAGTAGGTAATGGTAAATTATTTGTATACGGCCCTGAAATTACTTTTAGAGGACAAACACATAGTAATTATAAAATGCTGTTTAATCAATTATATAAATAAAAACATAACTTAAGATTGGTACTTTAATTTTACATTTAAAATATTCATTATTTTGAAACCTCTTTACTGCTTTGCTCAAAATCAAATTTCTTTATTAGAAAATGCAGGTGTTCCAGTAGGAGATTTACTCGTGCAAAGAGGTTATGGTATTTTTGATTATTTAAGAGTGGCGAATAATAAACCACTTTTTATTGAAGCCCATTTAGATCGTTTATTTAATTCAGCAAAAATTATGCGCTTAAATATTGCGCAATCTAAAGATGACCTCAAAAAAATAGTAGCTGAATTAATTGAAAAAAATAATATTCCCTTTTCAGGCATACGATTAATTATTGCTGGTGGCAATGCACCAGATGGTTACACAATTTCAGTGCCTCATTTAATTATTATTCAACAGCCACTTGATGCACCTCCTACTCAAATTTCAACCAAGGGTATTCAGCTAGTTAGTTATTTTTATCAAAGACAGTTAGCAGAAGTAAAAACAACCGACTATTTAATGGCTATTCATTTACAAGCTTGGATGAAGAGTGTAGGAGGAGATGATATTTTATATTATAATAATGATAGTGTTAGCGAATGTCCTAGGTCTAATATTTTTATGGTTAGCCAGGATAATACCATTATTACTCCTGCAAACAATATGTTAAAGGGCATAACTCGAAAAAATATTATAGCTGTTGCCGAAGCCAATGGTTTAAAGCTAGAACAAAGAGATATTAGTCTAAATGAAATGAAAAAAGCCAAGGAGGTTTTTATAAGTAGTTCTACAAAAAGAATCATTCCAGTTTCTGGTTTAGATGAGCAAAAATTTAGCCTAGAGGGCACAAAATCCATAAGTGCTCAAATTTTCAATCATTTATTAGCCTTAGAAAGCTAATAAATGATTGAATTGATAAATGTTCCTATTTTTTGCTTAACAATTTGATAATCATAGCATTATATAAATAATAATATATAGTCTATTTTCTATATTTATTTCTTATTTAATTGATTTTCAATTATTTATATAATAAATAATTTTTATACTATTTAACCACTTTTTGGGGTCCTAAAAAAGATCTTTTTTCGTTAATGGAATGTTAATGACAAGTGTTCGTAATTCACAAGTTTTAGTTTAATTTTGCCCTCATAAACAATAATACCTTACAAAATGAAAAGTGTTTTAAAACAAGCGTTATCTGTGCTGTTAGTAATTTTAATATCTATTATTAAAGTAAACGCACAAGAGACAACTGCAGAAATTCAAGGTTTGGTTTCAAATGGTACTGCTGGATTAGCTGGCGTTTCAGTTACAGCTATCCACCAACCAACTGGCACTAAATATGTAACTACTACTCGTAACGATGGTAGATACAACTTAACCAATTTAAAAATTGGCGGTCCTTACTTAGTTGAAGTTTCTTATGTAGGCTTCAAAAAGGATCAACAAAATGATATTAACTTATTATTAGGTCAAGCATATAAAGCAAACTTTAAATTAGTTGAAGCTTCTAATTCTTTACAAGAAGTAGTAGTTAAATCAACTAGTCAAGATAAAGTTTTTAGTAATTCAAGAACTGGTTCTCAAGACAACTTTAATAGAAATCAAATCACAAGTTTGCCTACTATTTCTCGTTCTTATAAGGACATCATTAAATTAACACCTACCTATAACGGTATGTCTTTCGGTGGTCAAAGTTCGCAATTGAATAATATCACTATTGATGGTGCTAACTTTAATAACTCTTTTGGTTTAGCAGGTGATATTGGTGGTCAAACAGGTCAAGTAGCTGTTTCATTAGATGCGATTGAGCAAATTCAAGTAAACATTTCTCCGTTTGACGTTCGTCAAGGAGGCTTCGTTGGTGGTAACGTGAACTCTGTATCTCGTTCTGGAGCCAACACAGCAACAGGTTCAGTGTATCAATATATGAAGAGCAAAGATTGGCAAGGATATGATGTAAATGCTGCGCCATATACTATCACTGTTCCAAAACAAGATTTCAATTATGATTTAAAAGGCTTCACAGTTGGTGGTGCTTTAATAAAAAATAAATTGTTCTATTTTGTCAATGCAGAACAAGAAGAAAGAACTGCTCCTGCACATACTTGGACTGCTTCTACTTCTTCTTCAGCACCTAACGGTACAACTGTTTCTGCTGCAAACGCTGCAGACTTAGATGCCTTAGCTGCTTTCTTAAAATCAAAGTATAACTACGATCCAGGTGCTTACCAAAACTATTCTTATTCAGCTAAATCAAAGCGTTTAACAGCCAAGATTGACTGGAACATAGATGAGAACAACACTTTTAGTTTAAAATATAGTTATTTAAAATCTTCAAGTGATCAACCACCTTCTAATAGTGGTTCTGTTGGTCGTAGACAAGCAGATGCAACTGCACTTCCTTTCTATGGTGCAGGTTATCAAATCAACAATAACGCAAATATCTTTATTGCTGAGTTGAATACTAAGTTCTCGAATAGAATGAGTAATAAATTACAAATTGGTTATTCAGCATTAAGAGATTTCAGAAATGCTTTATCTGAAAAAGAATTTCCAATGGTGGATATCTTAGATGGTTCAGGTACTATTACAAGTAGTAAGCCTTTCACCTCTTTTGGATTTGAGTTATATACTTATGGCAACAAATTAAATACAGATGTATTCCAATTCAATGATATCTTATCTCTTTACGCAGGTAACCACGAGATTACAGTTGGAACACAATCTTCTTATAAAAAATATTTAAATGGTTTCTCTCCTAACTATACTGGAACTTACCGTTTCAATAGCTTAGCCGATTTCTATGCAGCTGCTGCTGGAACAAAACCTGCTGGATTGTATAACTTATCTTATACTTTAGGTGGTGGTTCTTTCCCATTAGTAGGCCCTAAGGATTTCGAAGCTGGCTTTTTCATTCAAGATAAATATAGAGCTACAGATAAGTTAACTATTACTTATGGTATTAGAGCTGACTATACAAATTTCTACAATACCTTCTTGTATAACCCAGTCGTAGATACATTAACAAAGTTCTATCAAGGTATTCATGCAAATACAGGTTCTCAACCTAGTACAGCAATTCAAATTTCTCCAAGAATTGGATTTAACTATGATGTAAATGGTGACCAAACTTTACAAATTCGTGGTGGTGCTGGTTTATTCCAAGGCGCTCCTCCTTTTGTATGGCTTTCTAACCAAGCTTCTAACTCAGGTATGGCTTTATTTGGAAGTATTTCAAGTGGAACTACTTATAATTTCTCTCCAGATATTAATGCTAACCGTCCACAAGCCACTGCAGGTTTAAGTAGTTCTTATTCTATTAACGTAACCGATCCTAATTATAAGTTTCCTCATGTATTTAAATCTACATTAGCAGCTGATAAAAAATTAGGTAATGGTTGGACAATTACTGCAGAAGGATCTTACACTAAGCAACTAAATGCTTCTGTATTCCAAAACATTGCACTTCCTTCAACTGGTTTAGTGCGTTTATCAGATGGCCGTTGGAGATTCCCTTACCAATCTTCATATCCTTATGGAGGTTCTCAAATGGGAGGTACTGTTAAAGCTTCTGCCAATAACCCAACTATTGGTAATGCTATTTACATGACTAATTCTAATGCTGGTTATGCTGCAACTGGAACTTTACAAATTCAAAAAGTAACTAAAAACTTTATAGCTACTGCAGCCTATACAAGACAAGTTGCTTATGATGCAGCTGTAACTGGTTCAACTGCACAAACAATGTGGGGTTCTAAAGTTACACATGACAATCCTAATGAATTCGTTGCAGGTTTGTCTAATAACTATTTACCACACAGAATTATTGCAAGTATGATTTATAAGAAGGAACTTTCTAAAAAATTATTATCATCTATTGGTTTAGTATATGAAGGTGCTCCTAACTACGCTACTTCTTATTATGTAAGTGGTGACGTTAACAATGATGGTATTACTTATAATGATTTAATGTTTATACCTAAAGATCCTTCTCAAATTAAATTAATTAATTCTAGTACAGTGACTGTAAATGGTGTAGCTTATCCTGATCAAAGAGATCAAACTACATTATGGAATCAATTAAATACTTTCATTTCTAACAACCCTTATTTATCTAAACATAGAGGTGAGTTTGCTGAAAGAAATGCTTATGTATTACCTTGGACCCATAAATTAGATTTAAACTTTACACAAGATATTAGATTTACATCTGGTAAAAACAAGCACACTATTCGTTTAACAGCTGATATTTATAACTTAACTAACTTGTTAAATAAAGATTGGGGTGTGTTCTATATTCCAACAACAGTTACTCCTTTAACATTAACAGGAATTGATACAGATGGTAAAACGCCTATATACAGGTTTCCTTTCTTAGATCAAACTAAGCAACAACCTCAAACAAGACCATATACTCCATCTTCAAGTATTGCTTCTCGTTGGCAGTTACAAATTGGAGTTAGATACTTATTTAACTAATCAGTTTAATAATTCTTTAGCTAGCAATAGCTATAAAAAAAGCCCCCCGAAATTTCGGGGGGCTTTTTTTATTTTATAGTAGGCTTTAAAAATATAAGCCTACTATAAAATTACCTCTAATGATTTTTAAAAACCCTCCCTAAAATCGGGAGGGTTTTTTTATTTATAGTAGGCTTTAAAAATATAAGCCTTGTCGTTTATTTTTATTTCTTCTTCTTTTTCTTGCCTTTCTTTTCTTCCTCTAGTACT
>Ga0214919_10006232_pt1 | contig 16484 bp, 16 predicted proteins | sample LL1503_MetaG_FD_177994 | JGI IMG/M metagenome (GOLD analysis project Ga0214919, IMG submission 177994) | Freshwater microbial communities from Lake Lanier, Atlanta, Georgia, United States - LL-1503 | ecosystem: Environmental > Aquatic > Freshwater > Lake | place: USA: Georgia | collected... | reverse complement strand
TTGTTTGGCGTGGTCTTTATCTCGGGTTACCTTTTCGGCACGCTGAGCCAAACACGCAATGCCATGGACAACCGCCACGGCCTGCAGGCTTTTTTGTTTTTGGTGTTCGGTATTTATTTCGTCTGGTTTTGGTCTAAGGGGCAGACCTTGGCCATGAAAACCTGGCATATCCGAGTGGTTGACGCTGCTGGGAACGCCATCAGCCAACAGCGGGCGCTGGGGCGTTATGTATTGTCTTGGGTTTGGATTCTTCCGCCATTGGCCGTGCTATGGCCATTGGGGTTGACAGCGGCGGAAACCGGTGTCATCTTCTTAGGCTGGATTTCTGTGTGGGCCTTGCTCAGCCGCTTTCACCCTTTGCGACAGTTCTGGCACGACGCGTGGGCAGGCACCCGATTAGTGAATTCAGAGCCGCTCAGCCGCTAAGCGGCTCTGAGGCTTTAAACGGCCGATTCGTCTTGCTCGCCAGTACGAATGCGTACCACCCGCTCCACGCTGGTGACAAAAATCTTGCCGTCGCCAATTTTGCCGGTATGGGCGGCTTTGATTATGGCGTCTACGCAACGGTCCACATCCTCGTCCTTGACCACCAGTTCCACTTTCACTTTGGGCAAAAAGTCCACCACGTACTCGGCGCCACGGTAGAGCTCGGTATGGCCTTTTTGACGGCCAAAGCCCTTGACTTCGGTGACGGTCAGCCCGGTGGCGCCACATTCGGCTAGGGCTTCGCGCACCTCTTCGAGTTTGAAGGGTTTGATGATGGCGGTAATTTGTTTCATAACGAAGCCCAGGTTAGTCATTGGCGCATTAGGCGCGAAACCGATTGGTAATAGGATAACGCCAATCCTTACCGAAGCTGCGGTGGCTTACGCGAACACCAATGGGCGCCTGGCGGCGTTTGTATTCATTGACCTGGATCAGCCGCGTGACCTTCTCCACATCGGCTTGTGGGTAACCCATAGCCACCAAATCTGCAATGCTGGCATCGTTTTCCATGTACCGCTCAATGATGTCGTCGAGCACCTCGTAAGCGGGCAGGCTATCCTGGTCAGTTTGGTCCGGCCGCAGTTCCGCACTTGGGGGGCGGGTAATGATGCGCTCAGGAATGGGCTGGTCGCAGGTGCCGTAGGGGTTGTTGGCGTTGCGCCAGCCTGCCATAGCAAAGACGCGGGTCTTGAGTAAGTCTTTGATCACCGCAAAGCCCCCGGCCATATCGCCGTACAAGGTGCAGTAGCCCGTAGCCATCTCGGACTTGTTGCCCGTGGTCAGCACCATACTACCGAACTTGTTGCTCAGTGCCATTAACAGCGTGCCGCGAATACGGGCCTGGATGTTTTCCTCGGTGGTGTCCTCGGCTCGGCCGGCAAAGTCTGCCGCCAAGGATGCCTTGAATGCAGCGAACTCCGGCTCAATGGATATTTCGTCGTAACGCACACCCATGCGCTGCGCCATTTCACGGGCATCGAGCCAGCTGATGTCAGCGGTATAGGGCGAAGGCATCATGACAGCGCGAACTTTGTCGGCACCCAAGGCATCCACCGCAACGGCCAGCACCAAAGCCGAATCGATGCCCCCCGATAAACCCAAAATAGCGCCCGGAAAGCGGTTTTTCCCCACGTAATCACGCACCCCGAGTACCAAGGCGTCCCAAAGATCGGCCTCCCAGGATCGCTCAGGCTCGGTAGCAGCCGTCCAATGCGTTGCAGCGCCCTGCCCGTCCAAGGACGCGTAAAAGAGTGCTTCCTTGAAACTCGGGGCGCGTCCAGCCACCGCCCCATCGGCATTCAGGACAAAAGAATGGCCCTCGAATACCAGTTCGTCTTGGCCGCCCACAAGATGCGCGTACACCAAAGGCAACCTTGTGGCGCTTGCACGCCCGGCCATCACAGATTCGCGTTGGTAACCTTTGCCCACATGAAATGGGGACGCGTTAATGACGGCAAGCACTTGTGCGCCGGCCTCCTGGGCCAAACGCGCCGGCTCCTCAAACCACGCGTCCTCACAGATCAGCAAGCCGACCTTGACTCGCCGGCCCGTTTCATCTGCAGCTCCGGCCTCAAACACACAGACCCCTTCGCCAGGGACAAAGTAACGCCGCTCGTCAAACACTTGGTAATTGGGCAATTCACGTTTTGCGTAGATGGCGACCACCTGCCCCTCGCGCAGCACACTGGCGCAGTTGAAGCGCTCCTGCACGGCCACCGACGGCGTGCGCCACTCGCTTCCCTTGGGGTGGCCTACCACCACAGCCATGTCCTTTAACCCGGCGAGCTGCTGGGTGAGGGCTTTCAAGGCATCATCGCAGGCGCGCATGAAGGCGGGGCGCAAATACAGGTCTTCCGCCGCATAGCCGCACAAGGACAGTTCTGGCGTAAGCAAGAGCCGAGCACCCTCTTGATGCGCCTGCTGAGCGGCAGCGACGATTTTTTGGGTGTTGCCCGCGAAGTCTCCGACCGTGAAGTTGAGTTGCGCGACGCAAATTTTGAGAGTCATGTACCGGAAACAATGGTTAAAAATAGTAATTCGAACGCTGCGATTGATTATGTCACCCGGGTTCTGGACTCCATTGCGGAGGTCCAACCCGACACGTGGGACGCCTTGCTCGCATTACAAAGCGATGCAAGTCCTTTCATGCAACACGCCTACCTGCTCGCCATGGAGGCCAGTGGCAGCGCCAGTCCTGCTACGGGTTGGCAAGCACATACCATCACCCTGGAGCGCGAGGGCCTATTAGTCGCCGCTTGCGCGCTGTATATAAAAGACCATTCTTATGGCGAATACGTGTTTGACTGGGCTTGGGCCAACGCGTACCAAAAACACGGCTTGCCCTATTACCCCAAGGCATTGGTGGCCGTGCCGTTTACGCCGGTGCCGGGTGCGCGCTTGCTGGCCGCTGATGCAGATGCCCGGTGCGCCTTGGTGCAGGCGGTGGTAGGCTGGTGTGAGGAACGCAAACTTTCTTCCCTGCACTTGCTGTTTGCTAGCGCCACCGACGTGCAGGCCTGCGCCAACGCCGGGCTCATGTTGCGCCATACGGTGCAATTTCACTGGACCAACAGCATTCCAGGCTATACCGACTTTGATGGATTTTTAGCCAGCTTTTCACAGGAAAAGCGCAAAAAAATCCGGCAGGAACGCCGTAAGGTGTCCGACGCGGGGGTGCAGTTCCGGTGCTCACGTGGCGCCGATATCAGCGACTCCGACTGGGACTTTTTCTACCGCTGCTACGAACGCACCTACCTGGAGCACGGCAACGCGCCCTACCTAAACCGTGACTTTTTCTCTCGCATGCAAAGCGCCATGGCTGACAACTGGCTTCTTTTCATTGCCCAGCGCCAGGGCAAACCAATTGCATGTAGCCTGATAGCTTTAAGCAGCGAGGCGGTGACTCCGAGCGGCGAACCCCAGCCCAAAGTTGCCTATGGCCGCTACTGGGGCGCCTTGGAGCGTGTAGATTGTCTGCACTTTGAGGCCTGCTACTACCAACCACTGGAATGGTGCATCGCACATGGCTATGCGCGTTTTGAAGGTGGCGCGCAGGGCGAACACAAAATGGCACGCGCCCTGCTGCCTGTCAAAACCACCAGCGCCCACTGGCTGGCGCACCCGGCATTTGCGGACGCGGTGGGTCGCTTTTTAGAGCGCGAAGGCGAAAGCGTAGAGGATTACTTGGGCGATCTGCAGCAGCGTTCTCCCTTGCGCAAAGAACACCCGGAGGCTTAAAAACCGCGAAGGGAGCCGATAAAAGTGCCCCGGCTAGTCAAAAAAACAGGTTGGAGCGCCGGGTAAACGCCCGCGTGTTCAGCCCTACGCCTGCTCTTTTTCGTAATTCGCGATACCGTCCAAAATTTCCTGGCACGCGGATTCCGGGCCTTCCCAGCCCAATATCTTGACCCATTTCCCTTCTTCGAGGTCTTTGTAATGCTCGAAGAAATGGGCAATCGTCTTTAAGCGCAGAGGGTTGAGGTCCGATGGTTTTTGCCACTGGGTGTAGAGAGACAAAATCTTGTCAACCGGAACCGCCAGCACCTTGCCGTCTTGGCCGGCCTCGTCTTCCATCTTCAAGATGCCTATGGGGCGGCACCGTACGACCACACCGGGAATCAGGGGTACCGGGGTAATCACCAACACGTCCACCGGATCACCGTCTCCCGAAATGGTTTTGGGCACATAACCGTAGTTGGTCGGGTAGTGCATAGCGGTGCTCATGAATCGGTCGACAAAAATGGCACCAGTTTCCTTGTCCACTTCGTACTTCACGGGGTCGGCATTCATCGGAATCTCGATGATCACGTTAAACGAATTGGGTACATCTTTTCCGGGGGTGACTTTGTCTAGGGACATGAAAAACTCATCGTAAGGTTAGAGATAAAGATTGGTATTAACCCTGATTTTACTGACTTGGCACTTGCGAGGCTGGCGAAAACCAGCTTTTTGCGGCTACATTGCGTTGTTGGCCAATCAACTCCCCAAGTTTTGTGGTTCGGGGCACTGAGGAAGCAACGTAGTGGGGGCTCCGCTTACGTTGCCCCCTTCTTCGAACAACACCCAAGTAGGAGTATTTTTATGACTGGTAACTCAGCGCTGATTTTGGCGCTTGGCTGTGGTTTGGTCGCCGTGCTGTACGGCGTCTGGGCACGGGGCTGGATTCTTTCCCAAGACGCTGGAAACCCCCGCATGCAAGAAATTGCAGCGGCCATTCAGACGGGTGCGGCAGCCTATCTGTCGCGCCAATACCGCACCATTGCCATGGTCGGTGTGGTGCTAACCATCCTGATCGCCGTCTTTCTTGATCCGCTGAGCGCAACCGGTTTTGTGGTGGGCGCCGTACTATCGGGCGCCTGCGGCTTCATTGGCATGAACGTGTCGGTGCGTGCCAATGTGCGTACCGCGCAGGCAGCTACTCGGGGCATTGGCCCGGCGCTGGACGTGGCCTTTCGCGGTGGCGCCACCACCGGCATGCTGGTCGTAGGCCTGGGCCTGCTGGGCGTGACGGGCTTTTACTGGTATCTGGTGCCGGACGGCGCGGTCACCGTGGAAAAGCTCAACCCGCTGATCGGTTTTGCCTTTGGCTCCTCGCTGATCTCCATTTTTGCTCGTCTGGGCGGCGGCATTTTCACCAAAGGTGCTGATGTGGGAGCAGACCTGGTAGGCAAGGTCGAAGCCGGTATTCCCGAGGACGACCCGCGCAACCCCGCAGTGATTGCCGACAACGTAGGCGACAACGTGGGTGATTGCGCCGGTATGGCAGCCGATCTGTTTGAAACTTACGCGGTCACGCTGATCGCCACTATGGTGCTAGGCGCCATGATGCTGGCCGGACCCAACACCAACGCGGTGATGTACCCGCTGGCCCTAGGCGCAGTGTCCATCGTGGCCTCCATCATCGGCTGCTTCTTTGTCAAGGCCTCGCCGGACATGAAGAACGTGATGCCCGCGCTTTACAAAGGCCTGGCAGTGGCGGGTGTGTTGTCGCTTATTGCGTTCTACTTCGTGACCCAAAGCCTGTTCCCGGCTGCAATGACCCTAACTGACGGTCGCATCGTCAGCAGCACCGACCTGTTCGGAGCCTGCGCCGTCGGCCTGATTTTGACCGCCGCTCTGGTCTGGATTACCGAGTACTACACCGGCACCCAGTACGCGCCAGTGCAGCACATCGCCCAAGCATCGACTACGGGCCACGGCACTAACATCATTGCAGGCCTGGGCGTTTCCATGCGCTCCACCGCCTGGCCAGTGTTGTTTGTCTGCCTTGCGATTTGGACGGCTTTTCACCTGGGCGGCTTGTACGGTATCGCGATTGCGGCCACGTCCATGCTCAGCATGGCCGGCATCGTGGTGGCGCTGGACGCCTATGGCCCGATTACCGACAACGCAGGTGGTATTGCCGAAATGTCGGAAATGCCAAAAAGCGTGCGTGACATCACCGACCCGCTGGACGCCGTGGGCAACACCACCAAAGCCGTCACGAAAGGCTACGCCATTGGTTCGGCTGGCTTGGCCGCGCTGGTACTGTTTGCCGACTACACCCACAAGCTTGACGCGTTTGGCAAACACATTGCCTTTGACCTGAGCGACCCGATGGTGATCATTGGCCTGTTTATTGGCGGCTTGATCCCCTACTTGTTTGGCGCCATGGCCATGGAAGCTGTAGGTCGCGCGGCGGGCTCAGTGGTGGTAGAAGTGCGTCGGCAGTTCCGCGACATCAAAGGCATCATGGATGGCACCGGCAAGCCAGAGTACGACACCGCAGTAGACATGCTGACCACGGCAGCCATCAAGGAAATGATGATCCCGAGTCTCTTGCCCGTGGTCGTGCCGATCGTGGTGGGTCTGACCCTGGGGCCAGCCGCCTTAGGCGGCTTGCTGATGGGCACCATCGTGACTGGACTTTTTGTGGCGATTTCTATGTGCACCGGCGGCGGCGCATGGGATAACGCCAAAAAGTAAATCGAAGACGGCCACCACGGCGGCAAAGGCTCTGACACCCACAAGGCTGCAGTGACCGGAGATACAGTGGGCGACCCCTACAAAGACACCGCTGGCCCTGCAGTCAACCCGTTGATCAAGATCATCAACATCGTGGCCCTGCTGATCGTGCCGCTAATGATGAAAATCCACGGAGGATAAATTTACCGTCCGGGGGCAATCGCCCCCGCAAAAGCAGTGCAAGAGCCTCGGTTCTTGCACTTTTTTTTCGCCCTGGCCCCGTCCAACGGGCAGGCCGGCGTAGTATCCCGTAGGTGACTGGACCGCGTTTTCACTTTTTACCCGGGCCTTGTTTTGAAAATACTCGTCGTTGATGACCACGCCCTGGTCCGGGAAGGCCTGGCGCAGGTGCTCGCAGGAATCCATCCGAAGCTCACACTGCTGCATGCGGCAACGGGTGCCGATGCCATCGCCACGCTGCTGCCCCATCGCAATATCGACCTCGTTTTACTGGATTACCACTTGCCCGATATGACGGGGCTTGAAGTCTTGCGCCAACTGGGAAGAATCCAACCCTCGCTGGTGGTTTTGATGATTTCCGGATCGACCACCTTGCAAATCATTCAACAGGCGCTCAATGCCGGTGCGGCCGGATTCGTCACCAAATCGGGCGACACCGAAGAGCTTTTGTCCGCCATACAACAGGTGATTCAGGGAGAAATCTATATTCCCCACGAACTGCGGGCCATTCATCGGTCGGGGAAATTGGGTGGGCATGGGGTTGCGAATTCGCTTTCGCGGCGCCAGGAACAGGTATTGCGTGGCATCATGAATGGGCAGTCCAATCGCGATATTGCCGCCGAACTCGACCTTTCGGAAGAAACAGTCAAAACCCACGTCAGCGCCATACTGCGCTATTTCAACGCCGAAAATCGCACCCAGGCCGCCGTGGCCGCTGCCGAATACGCGTATAGCAGCGGGCCTGCCTGAAGCCAAACCGCCCCGCCAGGGCATCAAACGCTTGGGATGCGTCGCAAAAATGCGCGCAGTGGTGCCGCTTGAGCAGGTGACTCCAACAAGACAAATCCCAACGCCCGCGCTTCGCTTGCCCATACCGTGGACGTGTCGTCCACGTTCATACACGCTGGAATATTGGCGTGAAGGCGACGACGAAGGTCCATTAAGGCTTGAAAGCCCGCCGACTCTGCCCCGACACAAAGGTCCACGCAGACGATAGCCTGCGGAGTCGTCGCGCCATCTGGGAATTCCCTGCTATGCGCAAAGGCACCTGATTCGCTCCAAATGGCGCAACCCCATGACGCTAGCAAAACAGCGAGCCGATCGCGCTCAACCTGGTCATCTCCCACCAGCGCAACGCAAATCCCCTTTAAGGTGTGCAGACTCAGTCCGACCGGGCTGGGCGCGGTATCGGCGCTGCCTGACTCCGCATTGCACGGCAGCGTTATGGAAAAGCGCGAACCCCGGCCCAGGGTCGAACTTACGACCAGGGTTGTGCCCAACAACTGCGCCAAGCGTTGGGCCAGGAACAAACCCAAGCCGGGCCAAGGCCGCGTAGCTTGGAAAGACCGTGCAAAGGGTTCAAAAATAAGGTCGATCTGTTTGGCCGCCATGCCAATGCCGCTGTCATACACATCAAAACGCATTGCGCGCCCCTGATCCACGCTGCGGCAAGTCACCAACACCGCACCGCGCTGGGTGTAGGCCAGGGCGTTATCGCCAAGTACCGTCAGGATGCGCTCAAACAACGCAGCATCGGTCCACACCCATTGCCCACGGGAGCGCCAGCGCAAACGAAGTCCTTTGTGCGCGGCCGTAGGCGCCAGATGGGCTACCAAACGCTCCATCACCTCGTCAACAGATACCGGTGCCCCATGAACACTGACCGAACCCGCATCGAGTTGGGCAACTTCGAGAATGCCCTTGAGTAAATGGGTCAAGTCCTGCATCGACGAGTCCAGGTAGCTGAAGATGGGGGCGGCCTGCGGGTCTATCGGTAGTCGCTTAAGCCGTTCCAAAAACAGCGCCAAGGCCTGTGCAGGTTGGCACAAATCGTGTATGGCAGATGACCAAAACTGCGCTCTTTTTTCGGCCAATTCAAGTTGCTGCGCCGATGTCTCTGGCGTTGGGCCCGTCGGAGCCTGCGGATTGACTTCGCCTTGCCCGTCAGCGCCAGCGTCTGTCCGCGCCGATGACGATGCATCAGTAATGGACTCCGGGGGCGCGGACGAAGCCGCTTGGGCATTCGTGCGGCCAGCCCAATGGGCCACCCAGGCGGCAATGCGAAAGGTTTTCATGCGCGGGGGCTGGTGGGTCTGCGTTGGTTCCTGACGGACCATAATAGTGGTTTTTGACCTGCCAGCACCTCGGCGCTGCTGGGCAACCATTCCATCAATGACCACCAAACCCTTTAATCGCACCATCGCGGTGATTGACCAGCGACCCCGCTCCCTGCCGGTACCAGTCGCTCCGGTTTCCGGTGCATTGGACGGGCAAAGCACCGACACGCTGGGGCGACCTCTGCGTGACCTGCGTATCAGTGTCACCGACCGTTGCAATTTTCGCTGCAGCTATTGCATGCCAAAGGAGGTATTTGACAAAGATTACGCCTACCTGCCGCAGCAGTCTTTGCTCAGTTTTGAAGAAATCACTCGGATCGCTCGTCAGTTCATCTCCCTGGGCGTACAGAAAATTCGTCTCACCGGAGGTGAGCCTTTGCTGCGCAAGAACATTGAGGTGCTGGTAGCCCAACTGTCGCAACTGCGCACCCTAGACGGGACGCCACTGGATATCACCCTGACAACCAATGGTTCCTTGCTCGCGCGCAAGGCTCAGGCACTTAAGGATGCGGGACTGCAACGGGTCACGGTCAGCCTGGACGGCCTGGACGATGCGATCTTCAAGAAGATGAACGATGTAGATTTCCCCGTTAGCGATGTTCTACGGGGCATTGCTGCGGCGCAGGCCGCAGGCCTGGGGCCAATCAAGGTCAATATGGTGGTCAAGCGTGGCACCAATGCCCACGAAATCATTCCTATGGCGCGGCACTTTCGCGGCTCTGGCATCGTTCTGCGCTTTATTGAATACATGGACGTTGGGGCTACCAATGGCTGGCGGATGGACGAGGTAATGCCCTCGGCAGACGTGATCGCCCTGTTGCATACCGCCTTTCCTTTGGTCGCTTTGGAGGCTGCAGCTCCTGGAGAAACCGCGCAGCGTTGGGGCTATGCCGACGCCCAGGGACGGCACGATACCCAGGCGGGCGAAATTGGCGTTATCAGCAGCGTCACACAGGCATTTTGTGCCGACTGCAACCGCGCTCGCCTGTCTACCGAAGGACAGTTGTACTTGTGTCTCTTCGCCACCCAAGGCTACGACCTGCGTGCGCTGGTGCGCAGCCCCAAACCGGACGGCGAGCTTCTAGAAGCAATCGCCCGCATTTGGCAAGGGCGCAGCGACCGCTATTCATTACTGCGCGCCGCACTGCCAGTCCAAGCCGCTGATGGCGAAAATACCCCCCGTCGCGTGGAAATGAGTTACATCGGCGGCTGATGAAAACCTTGGACCAAATCGCCGCAGAACTCCAGGGTTACGATCCCCAGGCCCTGCCGGCGCATACCGTCAACGCATTTTTGGCGGAGATGGTTGGGCCTTTGCCCGGCAGCGAAACACTAGGCCTCATGCAGGCCCTTGGGCGGGTACTTTTACATGATGTAGTCAGCCCCATCAACGTGCCGGCCCACGACAATTCCGCCATGGACGGCTACGCCTTTGCCGGACAGGCCCTACGGGCCGACGCACCCCTGCAGTTGTCGATCGTGGGCACCGCGCTGGCCGGATCCGCATACGCTGGAGCCGTAACGCAGGGCCAATGCGTCAAGATCATGACCGGGGCCATCATGCCAACGGGCTTGGACACCGTGGTGCCGCAAGAATTGGTGCAAGCCAGCCCATCGGCCATCACCATTGCAGCGAATGCTGTGCGCCAAGGGGACAACCGCCGCTTCAAAGGCGAGGACCTGCAAGCGGGCAACACCGCCTTAGCGGCGGGCACGGTGCTGCTTCCGGCAGCACTGGGGCTTCTGGCCAGCCTAGGGCTGCCCACGGTGCGCGTATACCCGCGTTTGCGGGTAGCGTATTTCTCAACCGGTGACGAAATTTTGAGCCTGGGCCAGGGGCCTCGCGAGGGTGCCGTCTACGACAGCAACCGTTACACCGTCTTTGGCCTGCTGCAGCGCATGGGCATTGACTGCATCGACATGGGCGTGGTGGCCGACGACCCGGCTGCCCTGGAGGCTGCGTTTCGCAGGGCCGCGGGCGAGGCCGACGCCATCATCAGCAGCGGCGGCGTGAGCGTGGGCGAGGCCGACCACACCAAAGCCATGATGCGAAAGCTCGCGCAAAGCGACGCACCTGGCGAAGGCGGGGTGGCCTTCTGGCGCATCGCTATGCGCCCGGGTCGCCCCATGGCCGTCGGACGCATTGGCAGGGTCCCGCTGTTTGGCCTGCCCGGCAACCCGGTCGCCGTGATGGTGACCTTCTTGGCCTTTGTGCGCCCTGCCTTGTGGCGGATGATGGGCGCGCGCGCTGACGATCAAAGCATCCAGCCCCCGATGCTGCGCGCCCGAAGCGTCGAATCGATCCGAAAAAAACCCGGTCGCACCGAATACCAGCGCGCCATCGTAGGTACAGACGCCAGTGGCGGCTTGAACGTCAAAATTACCGGCCAGCAAGGCTCTGGCGTGCTGAGCTCCATGGTTGCGGCCAATGGCTTGCTGGTGCTGCACCACGACCAAGGCAATGTCGCACCGGGCGATATGGTTGACGTGATGATATTTTCAGGCGTCATGTAGGCGCCGCGGCGCCGGGCGACCCTCAAAAACGGCCCAGATCCACACCCCGATTGGCCAATCCATCGGCGCGCTCATTGCCTGGGTCGCCGTTGTGGCCGCGCACCCAGCGCCAGTCGATGCTGTGTCCGCCACCGGCCACCAGCGCGTCGAGCCGCTGCCACAGGTCTACGTTTTTCACCGGTTGCTTGGCCGCCGTGCGCCAACCCTTGGCCTTCCAGCCCGGAAGCCACTCGGTAATGCCTTTAAGAACGTACTGGCTGTCCACATGCAAAGTAACGTGGCAAGGGCGCTTGAGTGCGCTCAGGGCTTCAATGACCGCCAACATCTCCATTCGGTTGTTGGTCGTACCCGGTTCGCCGCCGCACAACTCCTTTTCTGAGCCATCTTCGGACTGCAAAAGTGCGCCCCAACCGCCGGGGCCTGGGTTGCCTTTGCAGGCGCCATCCGTGTAAATCACAACCTTGTTCACTCTCTATGCTCCCGTTGCCACTGGTTTTGCTCGCGTTGTGCCGCAGGTACGGCGCGGCTGGCACGCGCGCTGGCTTTGCGCCAATGCGCGCCCATCAAGCGCACTCCGTGAACCCGCTTGACACCGACCAAAAAATAGGAAGAACCAAAAATAGGCCACCAGCGTTCGCCCAGTCGCTCCAGCCAGCCAAAACGCGAGAGCCACCTCTGACTTTGAACCGCCGGCGCGTAGCAGCCAAACCGCGCCACCTCCACCTCAAAACCCAATAGCTTGAGCCAATCGCGCAGCCGCCAGTAGCCCAGGTATTGGTTCGCCTGTGGCAGGTACGGTACGCCGCCCAAGCGCCCGCCGCTCAGTCTGCTCCACAACTGCGCTCGAGCCTGGCGAAAGGCCCACAAGCCCAGGGGGTTAAAGCCACAAATAACGACTCGCCCTTCGGGAACGAGCACACGCTCGACTTCACGCAAGGTGGCGTGCGCGTCGGTGCTGAGTTCGAGGGTGTGGGGCAAGATCACCAAATCCAAGCTCGTACCTGGAAAAGGCAGCGCCGAAAAATCAGTTACCAGAGAAACGCCCGGGGCATTGCGCAGTGCTGGCGTGCTCGAATCCCAGCGGACCAGACCGAGATGCTGTTGTGCAAACCAGCGGTGGGGCATCCGGTTATGCTGTAAGCCTTGCAATGCGGCCATGCCCAACTGCAAGGCGTGGTAGCCAAAAATGTCTGCCACCGCTCCCTCGACCTGCGCACCTTCCCAGTCCAACAGGTACTGCCCTGGTGGCGTTTGAATCCAGTCTTGCAAATCTATAATTTGTTCATCCATGACGTTATTACCGCTTCCCGCCTTTACTGACAATTACCTGTGGATGGTTCATGACGGCCAGGACGCATGGATTGTTGATCCCGGTGACGCGGCACCGGTGTTCCAGGCCCTTGAAACGCTTGGCTTACAGCTGCGCGGTATTCTAGTCACCCACCACCATCCGGACCACACGGGCGGCGTCGCCCAACTTCACGCCGCCACCGCAGCACCCGTCTACGGTCCGGCCCGTGAGTCCGTTCCCGAGCCGCTCCGGCGTCTGAGCCAGGATGACACCGTAGACCTATTGGGGCACCCTTTTGTCGTAATGGACGTGCCAGGCCATACGGCGGGCCACATCGCCTACTACTGCGCATCGTTTGAGGGATTACCCCTGCTTTTTTGCGGCGACACCTTGTTTAGTGGCGGCTGCGGGCGGCTGTTTGAAGGCACTGCCGCGCAAATGCAGACCTCGCTGGCGTCCCTGGCCGCGCTACCCGGAAATACGCGGGTCTGTTGCACCCACGAGTACACCTTGAGCAACCTGCGCTTCGCGCGCGAAGTCGAACCCGACAATGCGGCGCTTGCGGACTACCAGATCCATTGCCAAAGTCTGCGCGCGCAGGGCCTACCCACTTTGCCCTCCAACATCGCGCTTGAGCGCGACATCAATCCCTTTTTGCGCGTTTCGCAACCCACTGTCGCAGCCTCAGCGCTGCGCTTTGATGCCCAACAAGTAGCCCAACACGGCGTTTTCGCTACGCTTAGAACCTGGAAAAACCAATTTTGAACCTAAGACCGTTTCTTCGCCACGGGCTTTTCAGCCTGGTCTGTTTGGCGTGCACGCAGGTTCCAGTGCAGGCGGCCGAAACCCTTGGTGATTTGCAGCCCCTATTGCTGCAAGACTTGAGTGCACAAGGCGTAACCAGCATGGCTACCACTGCCGACCTGTGGGAGCGCATACGCCGAGGGTACGCCATGCCCGACCTGGAAAGCAACCTGGTCCGGGACCGGGAAACCTGGTACACGGCGCGACCCGACTACATTTTTCGCATGACGGACCGGTCGCGCAAATACCTGTTCCACATTGTCGAAGAACTAGAGCTACGCAATATGCCCACCGAGTTGGCCCTGTTGCCCTTTGTGGAGAGCGCCTTCAACCCCCAAGCGGTATCGAGCGCCAAGGCGGCTGGCATGTGGCAATTTATGCCGGCCACGGGCAGGAGCTATGAGCTCAAGCAAAACGTGTTTCGTGACGACCGGCGGGACGTGCTGGCGTCAACACGCGCTGCGCTGGACTATTTGCAAAAGCTGTATGCGCTTTTTGGCGACTGGCATTTGGCTTTGGCGGCCTACAACTGGGGAGAAGGCAGCGTGGGTCGCGCCATCCAAAAAAATGAACGGCTGCAGTTGCCCACCGGCTACACCAGCCTCACCATGCCCCTGGAGACCCAGTACTATGTACCCAAACTCCAAGCCATCAAGAACATCGTCGCTCGGCCAGAGTCCTTTGGCGCTCAACTGCCAGTCATCGGCAACCACCCTTACTTCAAGTCGGTGACGATGCAACGAGATATTGATGTCGCGCTGGCCGCCAAATTGGCAGAAGTTGCGCTCGACGATTTCAGGTCGCTCAACCCGTCACTGAACAAGCCGGTCATCATGGCGGCCGGCACGCCCCAAATATTGCTGCCGTGGGACAACGCGGATGTGTTTGAGCGCAATTTACAAGCTTTCAAAGGGCCGCGCCTGGCAAGCTGGACGGTCTGGGTTGCCCCCTCCACCTTGCGCGTGGCCGAAGCGGCCAAACGAGTTGGCATGTCCGAGTCTCAGCTTCGCGAAATTAACAACATTCCGGCGCGCATGCTCATCCAGCCGGGCTCCACCTTGCTGGTGCCACGCGCAGCAGGTCTCCAAAAAGACGTCACCGAATCGGTGGCCGACAAAGGCGAGGTCAGTTTTTCCCCCGAGATGGTCCTGGTGCGAAAGACACTGCGTGCAAGCAAGAGCGACTCAGTGGCAAGCGTTGCACAACGCTACAAAACCACAGCAGGCAACGTGGCGCAGTGGAACAAAGTTGCCGTTGGCGCCAAATTCAAACCTGGGCAAACCGTGGTGGTCTATGTGTCGGTAAACGCCAGCAACGCCATACCAAAAGGGAGCGGAAAGTTCAAGACCCCAACCAAGGCGCGGCAGGTGCAAGCAAAATCCAAGGCTAAGCCCACGCCGCACGCCAAAGCCTAAGGCTTGACGCCTGACGGCGCTCAGCGCCGGTCCACCAAGGCGTGGGCGATCGTGCCCAAGTCCACGTATTCGAGTTCGCTGCCCACCGGTACGCCGCGCGCCAGGCGCGTGGGCTGCAGACCCTTGGCCTTAAGTCCCTCTGCGATCACATGGGCGGTAGCCTCACCCTCGGCGGTGAAGTTAGTGGCCAAAATCACCTCCTGCACGATGCCGTCACATGCCCGCACAAACAGCTTTTGCAAACCCAAGTCGTGCGGCCCAATCCCGTCCAAGGGGCTGAGCTTGCCCATCAGCACAAAGTACAAACCCCGGTAAGCGCCGGTGCGCTCCAGCGCTGCCTGGTCGGCCGGAGTCTCCACCACGCAAAGCTGCGTGTGGTCACGTCGGGTGTCCAGGCAGGTGGCGCACATGGGGTCCTGTGTGAAGGTGTGGCAGCGCTCGCAGTGGTGGACGTTTTCAGTCGCTTCTATCAGCGCGCGCGCCAGAGCCTGGGCACCTGGGCGGTCGCGCTGCAAAAGGTGAAACGCCATGCGTTGGGCCGACTTGACGCCCACGCCCGGCAAGCGCCGCAGCGCCTGGATCAAGGTATCTAGCGAATGCGCGTCAGACATGCGCAGATTTGTTCCAAAATTGCATCAACGCCTTAAAACGGAAGCTTCATGCCGCCAGGCAAACCGGGCATGCCCGCAGTGATCTTGCCCAGCTTTTGCGCAGACGTTTCTTCTGCCACGCGCAGTGCGGCATTGAAGGCGGCAGCCACCAGGTCTTCGAGCATGTCTTTGTCATCGGCCAGCAAGCTGGGGTCTATGGTGATACGGCGCACCTCGTGTTTGCAGGTCATGGTGACTTTGACCAGGCCAGAGCCAGACTCGCCACTGACTTCGATGTTGCCCAATTCGTCCTGGGCTTTTTTCATGTTGTCTTGCATGGCCTGGGCTTGTTTCATCAGGCCGGCGAGTTGTCCTTTGTTGAACATGGGGGGATTCCTTTGGATAAATAAGGGATGAAAATAAACGATCAGAGCGGCCGGATAGAGCCCGGCACCACCTTGGCGTCGAAATCACGCATCAGGTTTTGCACCAGCGGCGTGGCGTAAATCAACTGTTCAGCAGCGAGCTGGCGCTCGGCACTGGCACTGGCATTGCGCCGCCCCGGGCTGTCCGTCACGCGCCCCACTTCGACGGCCAGGGCAACGTCAAAGCCGGCGTCTTTAAGCGCCAGCGCCAGCCGATCGCGGCTGCCACTTTGGTTGAGCGACTCGCGCTCCACGCGCAGCAGCCACTGGCCTTCGTCGCGGGCCACAAGCTGCGACTGCAGCGCCAGCTCACGGACCATGGCGCCGATTGCCTGGGCATCGGCCAGTGCCTGGACGGTGGCATGCCAAAAGTCGCCCTCCTCGGTGAGAATCAATACCGGCGTGGCCTGTGCGGCGGCGCTGGCGTCGGAGCGGTTTTCGGTCTGCTGGCGAACGGGCACACCAACCACACGGTGGTCGACCGGCGCCGTGCGGCGCACCGGCGGGGCCAGAACCTGACCGTCGTCTACGTCGATCACCTCGTCCCACTCCGGGGCAGCACGCACGGGCAATATGTGCCCTGGGGGCACCGCGCCACTATCGGAGTACATGGCTACGGCTGGCTCCACCGGTTGGTCTTCCCAGGGTTGAACGGCGCG
>Ga0214919_10006231_pt1 | contig 16485 bp, 17 predicted proteins | sample LL1503_MetaG_FD_177994 | JGI IMG/M metagenome (GOLD analysis project Ga0214919, IMG submission 177994) | Freshwater microbial communities from Lake Lanier, Atlanta, Georgia, United States - LL-1503 | ecosystem: Environmental > Aquatic > Freshwater > Lake | place: USA: Georgia | collected... | reverse complement strand
TGATGCTCTATTGCGTGGATCAGCGTCAGGCTGACCATTTTGCTCAGGTCTTCCGCGCCGCCGAATTGGCGGGCTATGCCCCTGAGGGCGGGCTGGAGCATATCGGCTTTGGCACCATGAACGGCGCCGACGGCAAGCCCTTCAAGACCCGCGCGGGCGGCGTCCTCAAGCTGCATGACCTGATCGAAATGGCACGCGACAAGGCCCGCGCGCGCTTGAAAGAGGCTGGGCTGGGCGCGGAGCTGTCGCCCGAGGCCTTTGAAGAGACGGCCCACAAGGTGGCCATTGCCGCCCTGAAATTTGCCGACCTGCAAAACTATCGCGGCACCAGCTATGTGTTTGATCTGGATCGCTTTACCAGCTTTGAGGGTAAGACCGGTCCCTATCTGCTCTATCAGGCTGTCCGTGTGAAATCTCTGCTGCGTAAGGCCGCGGACGAGGGCTCTGTCGGTGGGGCGGTGATGATCGTTGAACCGGCGGAACGCGATCTGGTCTTGACCTTGGACGCCTTCAATACGGCGGTGGCCGAGGCCTATGACAAGAAGGCCCCGAACTTCATCGCCGAGCACGCCTATCGTCTGGCCCAGGCCTTTTCGAAGTTCTATGCCGCCTGTCCGGTTCTGGTGGCCAAGGACGCCGCGACCAAGGCCTCTCGCCTGACCCTCTCAGCCACGGCCCTGCGCCAGCTTGAGATGGCTCTGGACCTTCTGGGTATCGAAACGCCAGAGCGCATGTAGCGTTTAGGCGCAGTAGGCGTCGATCTCTGCGAGGTGAGCTGCGATCTCTTCGGGCGTTAAAAACGAGCCGGTGAAACTGTTCTTGGCGAGGGTCACGATTTCGTCGCGCGTCAGGCCAACGGCCTTGGTCACAGCGCTGAAATTATCATTCACATAGCCGCCAAAATAGGCTGGATCGTCGGAATTGATCGTGGCCTTAAGCCCAACGTCCAGCATCGCCTTGATGGGATGCAGCGCCAAGTCACTAACCACGCAAAGCTTGTGGTTCGATAGCGGGCAGACGGTCAGGGTCAGGCCATCTGCGACGATCCGCTCGACCAAGGCCTTATCCTCGAGCGCGCGGTTGCCATGGTCGATCCGGTCGATCTTTAAGATATCCAGCGCCTCCCAGACATAGGCCGGTGGCCCTTCCTCGCCCGCATGGGCCACGACCTTCAGGCCCTTGGCGGCGGCAGCGGCAAAGACCCGGGCAAACTTGCTCGGCGGGTGGCCCTGTTCGGAACTGTCCAGCCCGACCCCACTGAGCTGGCCGAGCCACGGTTCGGCCTGGGCCAAGGTGGCGAAGGCCACCTCTTCGGACAGGTGGCGCAAGAAACAGAGGATCAGTTTCGAGGTTAGGCCCAACCGGGCCTTGGCCTCAGTCATCGCCGATACCAGCCCCTCCATCACCGTGTCGAACGAAACACCCCGGTCGGTATGGGTCTGGGGATCAAAGAAGATCTCGGCATGGCGCACATTGTCGGCGGCGGCGCGCTCGAAATAGGCCATGGCCAGATCGTGAAAGTCCGCGCGGGTCAAAAGCACGCTGGCCCCGGCATAATAGATGTCGAGAAAGTCCTGCAGGTTGGAAAAATCATAGGCCGCCCGCACCGCCTCGACGGAGGCGAAGGGCAGGCTCAGCCCATTTCGTGCGGCGAGGGCAAACATCAGTTCGGGCTCGAGGCTGCCTTCAATATGCAGATGCAACTCGGCCTTGGGCAGTCCGGCGATGAAAGGGTCAAGATCGGTCATGGGCGAGGCCTTCACTTCAGGACGAGAGAGCTACACCTGTCAAAGATTGGGCGGTTCATCCAGTGTCCTTGTTTGAAAATTGGTCAGATGCGGCATTTGCGCTGTAAAACTGTGCCCAAGCGACATCCGTCTTGACTTCAAGCAGCGCCTCGAACAGGGTCCCATTACTCCTGCGGGAGAGGGAGGCTGAGTCGATGTCATCGACGCGGTTTCCGCCGAAGGCGCAACCACCCCGGAAACGCTCAGGCAAAAGGACCGCAAGGGTTACGAAACGCTGGAAAGTAGCGGCCTCGATTGGGTCGCTCACCGAAGGAGCAAGGCAAATTCCGCGAGGAATAGCCGGAATCTCTCAGGTTTCAGGACAGCGGGGGTGCAGGCCATCAGAGGGCTTAGATCGCCCTTGGCTTGCCGTCCTGTCTGCGTTTCGGAGCCAAAATGACCGATCCATCCCTTAAGCGCACGGCGCTCTATGATGCCCACGTCGCCCTTGGCGCGCGGACGGTGCCCTTTGCTGGGTATGAGATGCCGGTGCAGTACAGGGACGGGGTGCTGACCGAGCACCGCTGGACCCGCGAGCATGCGGGCCTGTTCGATGTGTCCCATATGGGGCCTTCATTCCTCATCTTGAATGATCCCACTGGCGATATTGAGGCCGACTATGCAGCCGTGGCCGCCCTGATCGAACCTTTGGTTTGCGGTGATATTGCCGGACTGAAACCAGGCCAGATTCGCTACACCCTTTTGCTGAATGCACAGGGCGGCATTTTGGACGACCTGATGATCGGTCGCCCTTTCGCGGCGGACCGGCAGGGCATGCTCTATGTGGTGGTCAATGCGGGAACCAAAGAGGCCGATTTCGCGCTGATTGCGGCAGCGGCCGGGGACCGCGCCCGTCTGGTCCGCGCCGATGATCGTGCCCTGTTCGCCCTGCAAGGCCCCAAAGCCGCAGAGGTGATTGCCAACATCTTCCCTGACGCGCCGACCCTGAGCTTCATGAATTTCCGCCGCTATGACCGTAAGGGTTTAGGTTATGTGGTCGCCCGGTGCGGCTATACGGGCGAAGATGGTTTTGAAATCCTTGTCCATGCCGTCCACGCCCCCGAGGTCTGGGACTTGCTGCTGGGTGATGAGCGGGTGCGGCCTATCGGTCTGGGTGCGCGTGACAGTCTGCGCCTAGAGGCAGGACTGCCGCTCTATGGCCATGATGCAGACGAGACGATCTCGCCCATCGAGGCGGGTCTGACCTTTGCTGTCTCCAAGCGCCGCCGCGATGCGGGCGATTTTCCGGGTTATAGCCGCATCAAGCGCGAACTGGACGGCGATCTGTCCCGTGTCCGGGTCGGGCTGCGCGTCCTTGAGGGGGCACCCGCGCGCGAGGGGGCCGAGATCGCTGATGCCAGTGGCGCGGTGGTCGGTAAGGTCACCAGCGGCGGCTTTTCGCCCACCCTCTCTACCGCCATTGCCATGGGCTTTGTCCCGCCCGCGCTCGCGATCGTCGGCACGCCCTTGAGCGTGATTGTCCGGGGCAAGAGCCAGCCGGTCCAGGTCGTGGCCATGCCCTTCGTTCCCCATCGCTATTTCCGCAAATCCTGAACCTTCAAGGAAGACCATCATGCTTTTCACCAAGGACCACGAGTGGATCAAGGTTGACGGCGAAGTCGCTACCGTCGGTATCACCGCCTATGCCGCCGAGCAGCTCGGCGATGTCGTGTTCGTCGAGGTGCCGGACCTCGGCAAGGTCTTGGCCGTCGGCGACAGCCTCGCCGTGGTCGAGAGCGTCAAGGCCGCCTCTGACGTCTATGCGCCGGTATCGGGCGAGGTCGTCGAGGCCAATGGCGATCTGGCCGCCGCGCCAGAGACAGTCAATGCCGATCCCGAAAGTGCGGGCTGGTTTGCCAAGGTCAAGATCGCTGACCCCAGCCAGCTCGAGGGCCTGATGGACCGCGCAGCGTACGACGCCTTTCTCGCCTCGCTCTAAAGCCACCCTAACCCTGTTGGAGGCCAAATATGCGCTATCTGCCCCTAAGTCCGACCGATCGTTCGGCCATGCTCGGTGTCATCGGTGCGGCGACCATTGATGACCTGTTCGTCGATGTGCCCCATGCCGCACGGCGCGACCGGCCTGTCGACCTGCCGTTCCATCAGGGCGAGTTGGAGGTGGAGCGGGCGCTCAGCGTCTTGGCCGGGCGCAACCGGACCGCAGGGCAGGGGCCGTTCTTTTGCGGGGCGGGGGCCTATCGCCACCATGTGCCCGCCACCGTTGACCATATCATTCAGCGCTCGGAGTTCCTGACCAGCTACACGCCCTATCAGCCGGAAATTGCCCAAGGCACCTTGCAATATCTGTTCGAGTTCCAGACGCAGGTCGCCGCCTTGACCGGCATGGATGTGGCCAATGCCTCCATGTATGACGGCTCTACGGCGACGGCAGAGGCGGTGATGATGGCCGCGCGGGTGACGCGGCGCGGCAAGGCGGTGCTGTCGGGCGGGCTTCATCCGCACTATGCCCGCACAGCCGAGACTCTGGCCAAGGTGGCGGGCGTTGAGGTCCAGCGCTTGGATGGGGCCATCGACAGCGAGGCCGCTGTGCTGGAGGCCATTGACGATGACACGGCCTGCGTCGTCGTCCAGACCCCGAACCTGTTTGGCACGGTCACCGATGTCACGGCCATTGCGGCAGCGGCTCAGGCCAAGGGGGCCTTGCTGATCGTGGTGGTCACTGAGGTGGTGTCGCTGGGCCTGCTCAAGAGCCCGGGCGAGATGGGGGCGGATATTGTCGTGGCCGAGGGCCAGTCGATTGGCAATGCCCTGAACTTTGGCGGTCCCTATGTCGGCCTGTTTGCGGCGCGTGAAAAATATGTCCGGCAGATGCCTGGGCGTCTGTGCGGCGAGACGGTGGATGCCGATGGGCGACGCGGCTTTGTTTTGACCCTCTCGACCCGCGAGCAACATATCCGCCGCGACAAGGCCACGTCCAACATCTGTACCAATTCGGGGCTCTGTGCCTTGGCCTTCACCATCCATATGAGCCTGCTTGGCGAGGTGGGCTTGCGCAAATTGGCGGCGGTCAACCATGCCAAGGCCCGAGACCTGCGCGATGACTTGATGACGGTGCCGGGCGTCGAGATCTTGACGGAGCGGTTCTTCAACGAGTTTGCCATCCGCGTGCCGACCGATGCGGCGGCTTTGGTCGAGACCTTGGCAGGGCATGGCATTTTGGCCGGTGTGCCGGTCTCGCGGCTGTCGCCCAAGGGTGGGATGGATGACGTCCTTTTGGTCTGCGCGACGGAGACCACCACCTCGTCCGATATTGCGGCTCTGGTCGCCGCGCTTAAGGGGGCTTTCTAAGATGAGCATGAACTCTGTTGGTCGTCCGACCCAGCCTGCCCCCGTCGCCACCTTGCCCGGAGCCATCCCCGCCACACTCGGCGGTGGACGGGGTCTGTTGCAGGATGAGGGCCTGATCTTTGAACGGGACGGCTGGGACAGCAGCGGCGTCGATCTGCCTGAGCCGTCGCACGACGCGTCCGACCTCGGCGATCTTGTGCGCACCGCGCCTATCGGCTTGCCGGGGCTGAGCGAGCCAGAGGCGATGCGCCACTATGTGCGCCTCAGCCAAAGGAACCACGCCATTGATCTGGCGCTCTATCCGCTTGGCTCCTGCACCATGAAGCACAATCCGCGCCTCAATGAGAAGATGGCGCGCCTGCCCGGCTTTGCTGATGTCCATCCCTTGCAGCCCCAGTCGACGGTGCAGGGGGCCTTGGAGCTGATGGATCAGTTGGCCCACTGGCTGATGACCCTGACCGGCATGTCGGCCGTGGCCATGTCGCCCAAGGCCGGTGCCCATGGCGAGCTCTGCGGCCTTCTGGCCATTCGCGCGGCCCATGAGGCGCGCGGGGATGCTCGCAAGCGGGTGTTGGTGCCCACATCAGCCCACGGCACCAACCCGGCCACAGCGGCCTTTGTTGGCTATGCGGTCGAAGAGATCGCTCAAACCGCCGATGGCCGGGTCGACATTGCCGATCTGGCCGCCAAGCTCGGACCCGATGTGGCCGCCATCATGGTCACCAACCCCAATACTTGCGGGCTATTCGAGCGCGATGTGATCCAGATTGCCGAACTGGTCCACGCGGCAGGAGCCTATTTCTACTGCGACGGGGCCAATTTCAACGCCATTGTCGGGCGGGTACGGCCCGGTGATCTGGGCGTCGATGCTATGCATATCAACCTGCACAAGACCTTCTCCACGCCCCATGGCGGCGGTGGTCCAGGATCAGGGCCTGTGGTCCTATCAGCCGCGCTTGCGCCCTTCGCCCCGACCCCGTTCGTGGTCAAGCGAGGCGAGGCCTATGAGCTGGTGGAATATCGCGAAGGTGAAGCCGCCAAAGCCTTTGGCCGCCTCTGCGCCTTCCATGGCCAGATGGGGATGTATGTTCGCGCCCTGTCTTACATGCTCAGCCATGGGGCCGATGGCCTGAAGCAGGTGGCCGAAGATGCTGTGCTTAATGCCAACTATATTAAGGCCCGGCTCAGCGGTGTCATGAGCGCGGCTTTTGAAGGCCCCTGTATGCACGAGGCGCTGTTCGATGATCACTGGCTTGAGGGCACTGGGATCACCACCCTCGACTTTGCCAAGGCTATGATCGATGAGGGCTTCCATCCCATGACCATGTATTTCCCGCTGGTCGTGCACGGCGCCATGCTGATCGAGCCAACAGAGACAGAGTCTAAGGCGGAGCTGGACCGGTTCTGCGATGTTCTGCTGTTATTGGCCGATGCGGCTAAGGCGGGGGATGTCGAGCGGTTCAAGGGTGCGCCGTTTCACGCGCCGCTAAGAAGGCTCGACGAAACCCTTGCGGCCCGCAAGCCCAGATTGCGTTGGCGTCCCGAATTGAGCACGAATGTTGCGGCAGAGTAGCGCCCAGCAATATATTTTCTGGATGCCCTATTTGGGCCTTTAAACTCCGTACCCTAGCGCTCATATCAGCCCTGTCCCGGACTAGGGTCTCGAACCTTTCGAGGCGCGACCGTGTGGACTGAAGAGTTCGATGCCCCAAACTGTTGTTGCGCCCCTTGCCAAGCCTGACCAAGACGCCCACGCCGAGAATGTCGGCGCGGAGGTCGTGAGCCGTCTTGCCCGCTGGGGTATGGCGCTTTTGGGCGGCGCGATCGTGGCTGTTGGCATTGTGATTGCGCCCTTGCCCGGGCCGTTCGGCGTGCCGGTGATGGTCGTGGGACTGATGATCCTGCTGCGCAGCTCTTTTTGGGCAAGGCGCGCCTTTGTCAAACTGCAACGTCGTCATCCGCGCATCGTGTTTCCCTTGCGCCGTCTGTTGCGCCGGGAGCCAGAAGTCATGCCAGTGGCTTGGCAGCAGGTTCTGCGGTTTGAGCGCATGGTCTTGCCAAAGTCTTGGCGGTTTGCCCGGCGATTGCGGCTCTCCTTGCGTAGAAAACCAAAAGTTTGATGCGGTTTGGCCACGACTCGAATTATTTTCGAGGCCAAGAGCCCTGATCGGCAATCCAACGCAAGACTGTTACCGTAAAGGGTCTAAAGCAAACGCGTGTGAGTCGGCGAATCTCTCGCCGATTTCAGATTTTCGAAACACCTCAACATGGCCTTCGCCACGACCCATATGACCCGTCCCGTTCAAACCACTGCCGATGCTATGCAGGCCGGTGTGCGCCGGATGCTGCGTATTGGTCTGTTGGTGCTCGGCGTCTTGATCATGGCGGTCGGCGCGGTGTTGGCCCTTTTTCCCTTCCATGTCGGCGTGCCGTTGTTGGTGGTCGGTCTGATGGTGGTGCTGCGCAATTCTCTGCCTGCGCGCAAAGAGTTCATCCGGCTCCAGCGGCGGCATCCCAATTGGGTTTTTCCTCTACGCCGGTTGATGCGCCGTGAGCCTGAGGTCATACCGGTGGTCTGGCAGCAGGTCTTGCGGACCGAGCGATTGGTCCTGCCGGCTCGTTACCGTTTTGTGCGGCGTCTGCGGGTCAGCTATTTCCGCCGCTCGAAAAAGTCGGCCTAAACCCCACCGCGATTCCCATACGAAAAGCGGACCAGAGGTTTCCCTCCGGCCCGGCTTCTAGCGTCAAAAAGATCGATTTAGGCTATTGCAGCTTGTCGGCCATCTGAGCGACCGCGCGGTCGATCAGGGGGTCACTCTTCAGGCCCTTGAGGCGGCCTTGAAGGATGGAGCCGGTCATCTGCGCCGCCAACTCGGCTGCGACAGATTTGACTTCAGCCGCTGCTGCAGCTTCCGCTGCCGCGATCTTACGTTCCGCCAGAGCCTGGCGGCGCGCAATTTCTTCGTCCAGCTTGACCTTGGCGTCCACTGCCAGACGGGCAGCATCAGCTTCGGCAGCCGCAATCATCTCAGCGGCCTGACGTTCAGCACCTTCACGCTGCTGCTGGATTGACGCCAGCAGAGCTTGAGCCTCTTCACGCAGGCGCTGGGCCTCGTCGAGTTCGTTCTGAATCTTTTGAGCATAGCCATCAAGACCGCTGGCCACGGCTCCTGGAACCTTCAGATAGATCAGAAGGCCAAAGAACAGAGCCAGCGCGACGGCGACCCAAAATTCAACTTCTTGCAGAAGTTCCATAGTTTGGGTCCCCTTAGGCCTTTGCCGCGGTCAGTGCCGTCTCGACCTCATCGGCCGTGGCAGCAACGCCCGTCAGCTTGTCGGTGATCGCTGCGGCGATGTCGGACGCGATGGTCCGCACATTGCCCAGAGCCGCATCGCGCGAAACCCGGATCCGGTCTTCGGCGACAGCCAGTTTTTCCGCCAAAACCGCTTCCTCTGCTGCCTGCCGCGTTGCGGCCTCAGCATTGGCCTTGGTCTTGGCTTCAGAAGCGGTCCGCTGGGCGTGGGTGCGGGCCTTGGCCAGTTCGGCCAAGGCGGTTGCACTTTCGGCTTCAGCCTGCGTCTTCAAATCACGGGCCTGTGCGACATCCGCCGCGATCTTGTCTGCCCGGGTCTGGATCGTCCCACCGACGCGCGGAAGGAAGAGCTTTGACAATAGGACATAAAGAACGACGAAGATCAGCAGCAGCCAAACCACCTGGCCAGGCCACCACACGAACTGAAATTGCGGCAGACCGCCGCCGCTGGCATGGCCATCGGCTCCGGTCGACTCGTGAGTCTCTGTCGTTTCGTTGGCCATGACGGTCCGGTCTTAGGCGAAGAGGATCAGGAAGGCGATGACGAGGGCGAAGATGCCCAAGGCTTCGGTCAGCGCCATGCCGAGGAACAGCATCGGGCGTTCGCCAGCGGCGGCCGATGGGTTGCGGATGGCGGCGGCCAGATAGCTGCCGAACAGGTTACCAAGGCCGATACCAGCCCCGATCATGCCGAGCATGGCCAGACCAGCGCCGATATATTTTGCGGATGCAGCGTCCATAAGAGTCTTCCTTTTGGTTGGTTAGGTAGATGAGAAAACGAAGAAAACGTGTGATCTGTGCCAGATCTTAGTGGCTGTGCAGGTTCACAACGTCGTTCAGGTAAACGCAGGTAAGCGCGGCGAACACGAAGGCCTGAAGGAAGGCCACGATGAACTCCAACGCGGTTAAGGCAACAACGCTGCCCAACGACACCGCTGAGCCGAGATAGCCCAACGACGCGATGCCGCCGCCCGAGGCCAGAAGGCCAAGGGAGATGATGAACCCTGCGAAGATCTTTAGAACGACGTGCCCGCCGATCATGTTCCCGAACAGACGCAAGGCCAGGGTCACAGGCCGCACCAGGAAGGAAATGATCTCAATCGGCACCATCAGGATCAGCAGGAAAGCGGGGACGCCCGAGGGGACGAACAGCTTGAAGAACCCGAACCCGTTGCGCGCAAAGCCAACCACGACGACCGTCAAGATGGTCAACATGGCGAGCGTTACCGTCACGGCCAACTGCGAGGTGGCCGTAAAGACGAGGAACATGCCCAGGAAATTCATCGCTAGAATGAAGGAGAACAGGGTGAACACAAAGGGGAAGAAAACCTTGCCCTCGTGCCCAATGATCGATCCGGCCAGATCGTCGACGAGGCTATAAAGCATCTCGCCCACGGACTGTAGCCGCCCTGGAACCACCGCTTGACGCGCGGCCAGAGCAAAGAACACGCAGATCAGGCCCGCTGCCATACCCATCGAGACCACCGAATTGGTGATCGACAGGTCTACAACGCCCAGACCGGGCAGGTTCACCGTCGGCAGATCAACAACCTTGTTGATCTGGAACTGGTGCATCGGATCGGCCATAAGCCCTAAATCTCCTCATTCGAACCCGCATCTGCAGGATCAGTCTTCGTCGTCATCCTCATCCCCAAGCAGCGGTTCATCCGGCCCAGGAGCGATCGATGTCTTATTTCCCATGCGCCCAGCAGTGCGGACGACCATGAAAGCCGAAAGTCCCGTGCCGATCAGCATCCCGCCGATCAGGCCCCAAGGGCTTATATGTAACAATTGGTCGAGCAACCAGCCGAAGCCTAGCCCTCCCAGAATTCCACCGATCAAATCGGCCAAGACACGATAGCCATCGTGGCTCTGTTCTGCCCCATGGTCCTTGGTCTTGCGCGCGCGGGAGGCTTCGAAGGCCCCGATCCGGTCGTCAAGACGGCGAAGGGCCTCTTGGTTGGGGGCGTCGCGCGACACTTCAGGGTCCAGATCGTCCGACTGCGGCATGTGCTGCGCTGGCGTCCCCGATCATGAAGCCGTGCGGATACCCGGTTTGATCGAGCCGGAACCTATAGATCAGGGGGGCATTGGTCAAGATTGGCTAGAAAGGTTTTAGTTCGTTGTATTTATTGAGGTAATTTTGCTGATTAGGGGTGTGTGGGAGGATGGCCGCGAGTCGGTGGGGAATTGGGTTGTTTTGGGGGATAGAAACAAGGCCCTCACCCAACCCTCTCCCACAGGGAGAGGGCCTATCGGTTCAAGCCCTCGCCCCCTTGGGGGAGAGGGTTGGGTGAGGGGGAGGGCATCCATTCCCCGACGTCTTTACGCTCCCACATGCTTCAAGAATATCGCGGCAATCTCTTCGCCTCGGGTTTCCTGCGGGAAGTGGCCCGCGCCGGGCAGGAGGTCGAAGGTGGCTTGTGGGTAGCGCGCGGCCCAGTCGCGGCCCCAGCTTTCGGGGAAAACGTCATCACCGCCGCCCCAGATAAAGTGCACCGGTCCCTGCCATTGCAAGATCGCTTCGAAATGATGGGCCTGAGCCTTGGCGGTGTCGGTTTCAGGCGTGTCGATGGGGATGCTCAAGGGGAAGCGGCGGGCACCCGCATGTCCAGCCCTACCCAAACCGGCATGGGGCGCGTCGTAGCCGCGGCGCACGGCGTCTGCCTCGGTCGATAGGGGTGGGTGTTCGCCCTTTTGAACGATCCCATAGAGATCGCGCGCGGTCATGTGGCCAAAGGACACCATAATGAACCAGCCCAGTGAAAGCGGCTCAGGGACGTTGGTTTCAAACAGGCCGCCCGCCTGCCAACCGGCATTCCATTGCCTAACGGCAGGGCTGTAGTCGAAGGCGTCGTGGTGCAGCCAGGTGTTCATGATCACGAGCCGCGAGAACCGCTGCGGCTGCTCTGCGACCTGCGCCAAACTGATTGGCCCGCCCCAGTCTTGGCAAAAGAGCGTGATGCCCTGCAGGTCCAGATGGTTGATCAGGGCGCGGTGGGCATCCGTATGGCGGCTGATCGAGTACCAGCTCTCGTCCGTGACCTTGTCCGAGCGACCAAAGCCAATATGGTCGGCCGCAATGCAGCGATAGCCCTTGGACACGAGGGCGGCGATGATCTTGCGGTTCAAAAAGCTCCAGGTCGGCATGCCGTGCATCAACAGAGCCGCCGGCCCGTCTCGCGGGCCCTCATCGACATAGTGCATCCGCAAGCCTTGGAAGATGAAATAGTTCGGCGCGAAGCCATAGTCGGGCAGGTTGTCGAACGCGCTGTCGGGCGAGCGCAGGAACGGCACGCCATCAGGGGTGTGGTGAAGTTCGGTCATGATGCGGGCCCTCCTGTTTCGGCCGGGATAACATAATGCAGTATTAGTGCCAATAGTTTTGCGGGCGAAGTGGTGAGGGCCTTGGTCTTTAACCCGCGTCATTGCGAGCGCAGTGAAGCAACCCAGGGGCCTGACGCGGCCTTGAAGTGATAGTCCCCTGGGTTGCGTCGGCGCGATGCGCCTCGCAATGACGCGGGATAGAACGGCTTCAAGTCCCCCCCCATCCGTGCTCCCCGCGAGGGCGGGGGCCCAGACCTGTTGAACGCCGACGGCCGGTTGGCCCTGTTCTGGATCCCCGCCTTCGCGGGGAACGCGGGTGGGGTGTGGGCTGGGGTGTAACATCCTCGTCCTTCGACAGGGTCGGCATGAGGATGTATGATAGCCCGCATGACCGACACGCGCCCCGATCAAATCCCTGCCGATGACGGCAAGTCCCGCATCTTTATCGATGCCGACGCCTGCCCGGTGAAGGACGAGACCTACAGGGTCGCGATACGCTATGGCTTGAAGGTTTTCGTCGTCTCCAACAGTTTCATCATGACCCCGCGCGAGCCGTGGATCGAGCGGGTCATTGTCGATGCAGGCCCTGATATTGCCGATGACTGGATCGCCGATCAGGTGCGCCGACGCGATATTGTCATCACTAATGACATCCCCTTGGCCAGCCGCTGCCTAGAGAAGGCGGCGCTGGTCATTGGCGCGACGGGCAGGGCCTTTACACCCGACTCCATTGGCATGGCCTTGGCTGCACGCGGGATTGCTGAGCATCTACGCTCCACCGGTGAAGTGACCAAGGGCCCCGCGCCTTTTGGTCCTGCCGACCGTTCACGGTTCCTGTCGGCACTGGATGAGGCGGTAAATCGCGCCAAGCGGATGGCGCGCTAAACTTTTTTGCCAAGTGCTGAAAACCCTTATGGGGCCTAAGGTGGCGGGGCCAACCCCTTTTATCCGCTACGGCACCTTAGCGATCTAATCAGGCCTCATTAGCCTGCTGACCCGCACGCGCCATCACGTGTCCCTGATCAGCGTAAAGTTTGACTTCCCTCGCGCGCCCGAAGGGATAATCTTAGCCCCAGAATAAGGCCCTGCGGTAAGACGGGGCGAGGTGAGGATGCACAGATGGATTTCGAATTTTCGGCTGAACAACAGCAACTGAAGGAACAGGCGCGCCGTTATCTGGCGGACAAGTGCCCGACCACGGCCGTGCGCGCCATTTTGGAAGGCTCTGAACCCTTCGACCGGACCCTTTGGCAGGGTCTGGGCGAGATGGGCTTTCTGGGCGCAGCCATCCCTGAGGAATATGGCGGGCTGGGCCTTGGCTATCTCGAACTTTGCGTCATCGCCGAAGAGCTAGGCCGCGCCTTGGCACCTGTGCCTGTCTCCTCCTCGATCTTCCTCGTCGCTGAAATCCTCAAGGCGGCGGGCAGCGAAGAGCAAAAGCAAAGATGGTTGCCCAAACTTGCCTCGGGCGACGTGATCGGCACGCTGGCGTCGGTTGAGGCGACCGGGTCTGTGCGGCCCTCGAACGTCGCGCTGTCGGCCAACGGGGGAACCCTGACCGGTGCCAAGTCGCCGGTGCTGGACGGCGATATTGCTGATATCGCCATCGTCTTAGCCCGCCACGCGCCGGGTAAGGATGCGCAGGGCCTGTCGCTCTATCTGGTCGATCTGAACCAGTCTGGCATCGAGCGCACCGTGCTCGACACGATTGATCCCACGCGTAGCCAAGCCAAGATCACTTTTACTGGCGCAGCGGCGGAGCTGGTCGGCGCGGCGGGCGATGGCTGGCGTCTCTATGAAGAGGCGCTGGACCGCGCCGCGATCTTGACCGGTTTTGAACAGATTGGCGGGGCCGACAAGGCGCTGGAGATGGGCCGCGACTATGCCCTGCAGCGCTTTGCCTTTGGCCGCGCCATAGGCTCGTTCCAAGCCATCAAGCATATGCTGGCCGACATGTATGTCTCGGCCACCTTGGCCCGCTCGAACGGCTATTTCGGGGCCTATGCCCTCTCGACTGGTTCAGCCGACCTTGCCGAAGCGGCTGCGACCATGCGGGTCAGTTCGACCAAGGCTTTTCAACATTGCGCTAAGAACAATATCCAGGTTCACGGCGGCATGGGCTTTACCTGGGCCATGGATTGCCACCTCTATTATCGCCGCTCCAACCTCTTGGCCGTCAGCCTCGGCGGCCTCAACGAATGGGAAGACAAACTGATCGACCGGTTGCGCGCCAAAAACGCCGCCTAAGCCAGATCACCATTTAAGGGACCTTAAAGCCATGAACTTCGACGATACCCCCCACGAAGCCGCCTTCCGCGCCGAAGCCCGCGCCTGGATCCAAGCCAACGCCCCCACGCACCTGCTGCCTTACTTGGAAAAGTCTGGCTATGGCGGGATCGAGCTGGGTGGTCTGGACCCCATGAAGGAGGCCAAGGCTTGGCAGAAGAAGAAGTATGATGCCGGATGGGCCTGCCTGCACTGGCCCAAGGAATATGGCGGACGCGGTGCCAGCCCGATTGAACGCGTGATCTGGAACCAGGAAGAGGGCCCCTACGGCGCCCTGTCCGGGTCCTTCATCATTGGTCACGGCATGTGCGGCCCAACCGTGATGGACTGGGGTCCAGAAGAGGCCAAGCGCGAGCTCTTGCCGCGTCTGGCTGCTGGCGAAGATATCTGGTGCCAACTGTTCTCCGAACCGGCGGGCGGCTCCGATCTGGCCGGTCTGCGCACCAAGGCTGAGCGCGATGGAGACGGCTGGGTCATCAATGGTCAGAAGATCTGGACCAGCGGCGCGCACTATTCGCAGTGGGGCATATTGATCACCCGCACCGACCCTGACGTACCCAAGCATAAGGGCCTGACCATGTTCTTCCTGCGCATGGACACGCCGGGCGTGCGCATTGTTCCGATCAAGCAGGCCAATGGTCAGTCGGGCTTTAACGAGGTCTATTTCGACAATGTTCGTCTGCCTGATAGCCAGCGCCTCGGCGGCGTGGGCGAGGGCTGGAAGGTCTCGCTGACCACCTTGATGAACGAGCGTCTGTCCATCGGCTCGGGCATGAGCGCGGGCTTCCCCGACATTTTCGAGTTCTGCAAGGAGCTGGAACTGGCTGACGGGACGCTGGCCATCAATGACCGGGGTGTTCGCTCTAAGCTGGCCGAGTGGGCCTGCCGTCAGAGCGGCCTGAAATATACCGGCATGAGGGCCATCTCGGCCCTGTCGCGCGGTGAAAATCCAGGACCGGAAAACTCCATCGGCAAGCTGGTGGCGGGGTCAAGCTTGCAAGAGATCGCCATGTTCGCGCTCGACCTTCAGGGTCAGTCTGGGGCCGTATCCGATCCAAAGCTGGCGGCTATGGCAGCCAAGTTCCAAGCCCAACTGCTGCGCTCGCCTGCGACCCGCGTCGAGGGCGGCACAGACGAGATCTTGCGCAACATCATTGGCGAGCGGGTCCTTGGCCTGCCCGACGATATGCGTGCCGATAAGGGCATAGCCTTCAACAAGATCCCAACGGCCTAGAGCCAAAGGACCCCGCCATGCCCGCGCCCTACGCCACATTGCTGATCGAAAAAGAAGGCCCGATTGATTGGGTGACGCTGAACCGGCCAGAGGCGCTCAATACGCTGAACGGTCAGATGGTCGATGATCTGCTCGACTATTTCGGCGGTCTCTATTTTGATCGTAAGACCCGCATTGTGGTGCTTCGGGGGGCGGGCAGGGCGTTCTGCGCCGGGCTCGACATCAAGGAGAGCATGGAGGCAAGGCCCGACGATAATGCGCCGCGCGGTCCGGCGGCGGGGCTGCTCAGTCAGCGCCGAATCTCCGAGATCGTCATGCGCATGCGCCGCTGTCAGCAGCCGATCATCTCGCTGGTGCAGGGGCCAGCCTGCGGCGGCGGCTTTGCACTGGCTCTGGCGTCTGACATTCGCATCGCGGGTGAAAGCGCGCGGATGAATGCTGCCTTTATCCGCATCGGCCTGTCGGCCTGCGACATCGGCGTGTCCTACTTCCTGCCGCGTCTGGTGGGTGTGTCGGTGGCGTCTGAACTGATGCTGACCGGGCGCTTCATCAATGCCGAGCGGTCCTTGCGGGTCGGTTTGGTCAGCGAAGTGGTGCCGGATGCCGATCTAACCCAGGCGGCGCGGGCCTATCTGGACGACATGGTCACGACTTCACCTCTGGGCCTTCGCCTGACCAAAGAGTGCCTGAATATGAGCGTCGATTCCCAGAGCCTCGAAGCAGCCATCGCCATGGAAGACCGCAACCAAATCCTCTGCTCCCAGACCGCCGACGTCCGCGAAGGCATGATGGCCTTCTTGCAAAAGCGTGCGCCGAACTATTCGGATAGCTGATCACCCCTATCGGTAATTTTATATTTAACGACCTTGACGGGATTATGAAGAGGGTCTTCTCTTACTCAGCTTGAGTGGGGGAGGCTTTCGTGATGAGCATCGGATTGCGGACCGGGCTGTTGGGGCTCGTTGCCTCAGTTTTGTTGTCGGGAAGCGCACATGCCGCAGACCGGCCGGATCTGTCGGCCTATGGTCGCAACCTTCAAATTGCGTCGCTTCAATTCAGCCCAAGCGGTCAACTGTTCGCAGCTGTGATGGGGGATGAGAGCGGTCGGGCTGTGACCCTGTTCGACGCCCAGACGCTGACAGTGACGAAGGTTCTGCCCTTAGGGGCTAGTAAATTTCGCCATCTCATGTGGATCGATGACGACCGTTTGGTGATCGTTCAGTCGGTG
>Ga0214919_10006230_pt1 | contig 16485 bp, 14 predicted proteins | sample LL1503_MetaG_FD_177994 | JGI IMG/M metagenome (GOLD analysis project Ga0214919, IMG submission 177994) | Freshwater microbial communities from Lake Lanier, Atlanta, Georgia, United States - LL-1503 | ecosystem: Environmental > Aquatic > Freshwater > Lake | place: USA: Georgia | collected... | reverse complement strand
CCTGCACATGGTGGTGCGAATGAAGCAGTGCTTAAAATGTTAAATGAAATTGGTGATGAATCACGTGTTGATGCCTTTATGCAAGGCGTTAAGGATAAAAAATATCGCTTGATGGGCTTTGGTCACCGTGTGTACAAAAACATGGATCCACGCGCTAGTATCATGCGTAAAACCTGTAATGATGTATTGGATATTTTAGGTAAACGCGATGATAAGCTGTTTAAATTAGCTATGAAGTTGCAAAAAATCGCACTAGAAGATTCATACTTTATTGAGAAAAAACTTTATCCAAATGTTGATTTCTATTCAGGTATTATTCTTCATGCAATTGGTATTCCAACTGAGATGTTTACTACTATTTTTGCTTTGGCAAGAACGGTTGGCTGGTTATCACAATGGCAAGAAATGATTGAAGATGCAGATTTTAAAATCGGTCGTCCGCGACAACTTTATACTGGCTATACAGCTAGAAATTATGTAGAGCTTGCAAAACGTAAATAATTTGCTCTAATTTTTACTTAAATTATAAGTAGGTATGTGTATAATATAGCATACCTACTTTTTTATTATAGAGAAGAATTGATGAAAAAAAGACTAATTAGCGTTATGTGCCTATTTGCTTTAGCTGCTTGTGGTGGAGGTGGTGGTAGTAATTCAAATCCTAACCAACCTGTTGACCCTGGTTTTGTAGATAATCCAATACCTCCATCGCCATATCCGACACCTGCCACATACACAGGGCAGCCGCCTGGATTAACGGAAAGCTACCCTAATTCATTTTGGCCAAAAAATTTGCATAATGCATTGCAGGTTGCCTATGGTAGTAATAGCGAATCACAAATTGCTAATCTGACAGCGTATGTTGATATGGATGGTGCTCTATGTTCAGCGACACCAGTTAGCTATGATGCAGATAATAACAGGACTTTCTTGATTGGAGCCGCACATTGCTTCGTCAATTATAAAGATTCTGCGACTACTTTAACATCTAGTAATCTCTTACCAACATCTTTACTCACCGTTTATAATGGGGTAAGTCAAACTAAGGGATGGGTAAAGGAATTTCCTAATGCAATAGTATATCTTCGTAAAGACTATTGCTTTAATTCAACATTTACGGGCATTAATGGTGATCAATGCCCTAATTTTTCACCTAATGATGGTGCAGTTGGTGGGCAAGGTAACGATATTGCAGTGATTCAAGTTGAAGGTCAATACGCGCATCCAGAATCTTACCCAAAATTAGCTCGAGCTGAAAAGTATCCGCAGACTTATACTATGGCACCTGTTTTATCAATTGGTTATGGAGTTAATACTCAATGGCCAAATTCAAACGCAAGTTGTGATACACCTACTAAATGTGCTACAATGTTCTACACTGCTAACTACCAATACTGGCAACAAAATACAACAGGTTATAACTATCTCTACAATAGTTATTACAATGCAGGAGGATTTGGTCAGTTTGGCTATAGCTCTTTAATTTGTGGCGGTGACTCAGGTGGTGGCGATTTATTCTGGGATGGTAACAATAACAATTGGTTACTGTTATCTGAACATACCTATGGTCCGAATGGCGCATGTGGGACTTTCTATAATTATTTACCAAATGCCGCAACCAATGTTTCAGCGTACTATGACTGGATTCAATCAATCATCGAAGATCATAGTCCAGTTGATAACTGTAAAAGCGGTGCTATTGCAAATTGTGTAACTAATGGTTAGTTATGCTAAAGGCTGACTTTTAGCTTTGACTTATTTTTTAAAATGGTTGGGGGTAAGTATGAAGAAAATTATATATAGCTTGATTGGTGCTTGCTGTTTAGTTGCTTGTGGAGGTGGCGGTAGCAGCAGTAGTGGATTTCAAGATGATCCGATACCACCATCGCCAAATGCCCCTGTGGGCAATTATTTGGGTATTGCTTATAGTGCTTTGGGACAACCAACGGGTTTCTCTCAGGCTTATCCCAGTTCGTTTTGGCCAAGTAGTAATAATAGTAATATACCAGTTTTTCAAATTGCCTATGGAAGCAATATCGAATCTTCGATTGCTAATTTAACCGCGTTGGTTCACCTTAGAGGCTCAATTTGTTCTGCTACGCCGATACGCTATGATGCTCAAAGCGATACCAGCTTTTTAGTTAGCGCAGCGCATTGTTTTGTGAATTCTAAAACATCAGCTACTACTTTGAGTCGTAGCGACATGGTTGCTGTGAGTGGGCTACAAATTTATCATGGGGTTGGTAGTAGTTTACATGATTGGGATGTCGCGTATAGCGTAAAAGCAGTATATCTAAGGCAGGATTATTGTTATAATGGAACGTTTACATCTGGTGGTGAATGTGCTAATTATACACCGGAAGATGGCGCATCAGGCGGTCAAGGCAATGATATTGCTATTATCCAAATAATTGGTCAATATGCAGACCCTAACGTTTATCCACAGGTTGTTCCAGCTACACAGTATCCGCAAACTTATAGTATGGCACCAGTATTATCAATTGGTTATGGGATCAATACACAAGTGCCAAATGGAGACTTGCCTTCAAATTGTAGCGTTGGTTCAAGTTGTGCAGTAATGTACCACACTGCAAATTATCAATACTGGCAACAAGATACAACAGGTTATCACTACCTTTACAACAGTTATTATAATAACGGAGGATTTGGTCAGCATGGCTACACTTCCTTGATTTGTGGTGGTGATTCAGGTGGTGGCGATCTGTTTTGGAATGGAAAAAATTGGCTATTACTCTCAGAACATACCTATGGTCCATCAGATGTCTGTGGAACTTTTTATTCTTATTTGCCAGATGGTTCAACCAATGTATCCGCATATTATGATTGGATACAGGCAATCATAAATAGTAATGACCCAGTATCCTCGTGTGCTAATGGTAGGATTAGTAACTGTGTAACTAACGGGATATAATAGCAAAATAATCTCTATAAAAGATAGCAAAAGATAAAGCAAGTCGTTCAAAAAAGATGACTTGCTTTTTTATTATGCTGAGCTAGTCAATTATGGCGACTATGCGGAGTAGCTGCAGTTAGTGTATAATTCGCACATATAAAATTGAATAAGGATTAAGCTTATGTTGCGCTTAGGAGTAAACATTGATCATGTAGCAACGTTGCGTAATGCACGCGGTACGATTTACCCAAGTGTGGTTGAAGCGGCTTTGACGGCAGAAAGTAATGGTGCAGATTTGATTACTTTGCATTTACGGGAAGATCGTCGCCATATTAAAGATCAGGATGTGTTTGTATTAAGACAGACGCTTAAAACTGAAATGAATCTGGAAATGGCTCTTACTCAGGAAATGCTTGAAATAGCTTTGCAAGTCAAACCGGATTATGTCTGCTTGGTACCGGAGAAGCGTACCGAAGTAACTACCGAAGGTGGTTTGGATGTTGTGGCTAATTTTGCTGCTATTCAGCAAGTTATTCAGCTTTTACATAGTCAGGGTATTTGGGTTTCACTGTTTATTGATGCTGATCGGCAGCAGATTATGGCCGCTAAACAAGCTGGAAGTTATGCGATAGAAATCCATACTGGTAAATATGCTGACAGCAGTGCGATAGCTCAGCAACAGGAACTGATCAAAATTATTAAAATGGCGGAATTCGCTGATTCACTGGGTTTAATCGTAAATGCCGGACATGGACTGCATTATCATAATGTCTCAGCAATCGCTGCAATTCCACAACTGCATGAATTAAATATTGGGCACGCACTGATTGCGCAAAGCTTATTTCATGGTTTAGCAAAAGCTGTTGGTGATATGAAACAATTAATGATACAGGCGCGTTAGAGATGGAATTTTTAAGTGTGGCGTTAGGTGGAGCTGTTTTTGTTCTGGGAGTTATTGCCGGGATTGGACCACAAAATCTAAATATTATGACTCATGCTATTCGCCGGAATCATGAGTATGCAGTCGTAACTACTTGCTTTTTGGCGGACTCAATTCTAATTTTGCTCGGCGGTATTGGTCTGGCACTGACTGGTGCGAAATGGTTTTTGCTTCTGATTAATGTAGTTGGAATTATTTTTCTGGTCTATTATTTGTGGTTAAAAATCCGTGATTTAAATAAACCACACGAAGTAAAATTTGCCAATACGATTTTAGATAAAAAAACTGCAATTTTTAGAGCATTAGCCCTTACGTGGCTCAATCCGCTAGTTTTGTCGATACTATCATTGTAATTGGTGGCGCATCTACCCATTATTTGGGTATAAATCATACGGCATTTATAATTGGTGCATTACTTGGTGATTTTATTTGGTTATTTGGTTTAAATTTTATTTCGCGTAAATATGCCGATAAACTCAATCAACCACGGGTTTGGTTTGTGATTGATATCGCGACTATTCTTTTAGTGGCATACGTGGTGATTAAAATGATTTCTTTCTTTTTTGCTTGATTTTTAAAAGATAGGGCGCAAAATAATTTACTCAATTGGGCATGATATTGTCGAAAACCAGCGAATTGCTGAGTTTATTGCACGTTTTGGTTATAAAGGGGTGCAACGTATGTTGACTCCAGCAGAATTATTGATTTACGCAGAGAGAGGTGATAAAGTTAAATTTGTTGCCAAGCGTTTTGCTGCCAAGGAAGCTTTTGCTAAAGCTTGTAATACAGGCTTGCGTGCTCCGGTATTATTGTCAAATATTAGTGTACTTAATGATGAATTAGGTAAACCGTATCTAGTTTTAGCGCCTGAATTAGAGCAGTGGCTTATTGCTCGTGAAATTAAGGCTTATCATCTCTCGCTTAGCGACGAGCGCAGCTTAAGTAGTGCGTTCGTCATCTTAGAAAAATAAGTAACTGCTCGGACTATTTTGCAATAGCGTCGCGGCTAAGCTCCTCATGTACTTTTCATGTACTCTACGTCGCCTTGCGCCTAGCTTTTGCTTCATATTCCGGCAGTTACGGACATCTGAGTATGAGCTCTCTTACAAAAATAGATTATTTAATTCCTGAGTATTTCAATAATGCCTCAATCTGTGGTTCACGACCCATAAATGCCACAAAATTCTCCATCATTGGACGAACTCCACCCTGACTCAAAATCGTGTTTTGAAGTTTGGTACCTAATTCGGATAATTTAGCGCCACTAACACCATCAAAAACATCGAAAACATCACAAGCTAAAACTTCTGCCCACTTATAACTATAGTACCCTGCAGCATAGCCACCAGCAAAAATATGCGCAAAACTATTGGCAAAACGGTTGTAACTTGGTGGAATCAGTACCGCAATTTGTTCACGAACCCGCTTTAATTCGGTTAAGTAATTATCCGTTGCAGGATTAAAGGTACTATGCAATTGTAAATCATAGATGGAAAATTCAAGTTGGCGGAGCATCTGTAGACCGGATTGGTAATGACGTGCTGCTAGAACTTTATCAAATAATTCTTGTGGTAAGACTTCACCGCTATCAATATGTGCAGTAATCGTTTTTAGAATTGCGTAATCCCAGGCAAAATATTCCATAAATTGCGATGGTAGCTCAACCGCATCCCATTCAACACCGTTAATCCCGGAAATGCTTGAATTATTGACGGTAGTCAGCAGATGATGGAGGGCATGCCCCATTTCATGAAACAAAGTTTGTACATCGTCAAAAGTAAGTAAGCTTGGTTTATCACCAACAGGTTTGGTAAAATTACAAATGACATAGGCAATAGGCAAATTTTCAGCTCCACCATCCATATTACGATCCTGCGCTGAATTCATCCACGCGCCAGGTTGTTTACCATCCCGCGCATAAAGGTCAAAATAAATATGTCCGCTAACTTTACCATTTTGCATGATGTCATAAGTACTAACATCAGAATGCCAAACTGCCATTTCTTTATTTAACACTAATTCGAGCGAATAAAGCTGCCCAATTAAATTAAAAAGTCCGCTGAATACTTTAGGCAACGGGAAATATTGTTTTAGTTCATTACTGGAATAGCTATACTTATGCTGCTGCAATTTCTCGCTGTAATAAGGAATATCCCAAGCGGATAGTTCTGCGATTCCATCAATTTGCAGAGCATAGGCTTTTAATTCTGCAAGATCTTGTTCGGCATATGAATGTGATTTATTAGCTAATTGATGTAAGAAATCCAATACTTGTGCCGGAGTATCCGCCATTTTATTAAATAATGATAGCTCTGCATAATTATTAAAGCCAAGTAATTGAGCTTTTTCAAGGCGCAGTGCTAAAATTTTACCAATCAATCCACCATTATCAAATTTTGCAGCGTTACTAAGTTCACTGGCGCGCGTCACATATGCCTTGTATAGCTCTTCACGTAATTGGCGATTGCTGCAATACTGCATGATCGGTAAATAACTAGGCATATGTAGAGTTATTTTATACCCTTCTAACTGTTCTTGTTCTGCCATTGCTTTATAAAGAGCTAAGCTATCTTGTGGAACTCCGGCTAATTCATCAATAGTAGCACTGCGACTATAGCTATCGGTGGCATCCAATACATTATGCTCAAACTGGGTTGCTAACTCTGAAAGTTGATTTTGAATGGCCTTAAATTGTTGTTGTTGCTCAGGTGCTAGAGTTATACCACTTAGCTTGAAATCGCGTAATTCATTATCAATTACTTTTTTCTGTTCGGTAGTTAACTGAGAGTATTCGATATCTTTAATTGTTTGTACGTGTTTGTAGAGCGCTTGATTTTGTCCTAAGTTTACATAAAGCTCAGTCAGTTTAGGTAAAAATTCTTCATGTAAGGTACGTAATTCCGGGCTATCCTTAACGCTTTGCAGATGACCAACTAGTCCCCACGCCTGATTAAGTGTGTAAAGTCTTGCTTGCAATGGTGCAATTATTTGTTGCCAAGTATCATTTTCTTGCTTTTCAAGCTGTGTGATCAATGTTTGAGTAGTATTTAATTGTTGATTAAGACTGGTTTTTAGGTAATTAATATCAATTTGATTAAAAGGAATGAAATTTGTCATTTAAATGCTCTTTGATTTGTGTTAATTAGTCGGTGATTATCGCATATTTCATTGATTGATTCAATTGTGTTATACTTATTCTGTATTTGAAATCAAGTATGTTGAAGTTAGATCTACTAGGCTATTTATTTGTGATTAGGCGTAAATATTATTTGAATATCGATAGTAAGTTAAGTATTCTACGGCTAACAAGTTAAATCTTTGTTTATTTGAAGTTAGTTGTTTGTTGTAAATAAGCAACAAAAAACTGGGGTTTAGCCGGAAATTTAGCTAAAAACAGCTAAAATAACATTTTTTATAATAGCTAACTAATTTAATAGGCTATAATACAGGTATGAGAGCAATTAAAGGTTAAATAAAACTTGACCTTTTAAATATACTAAATTTATTAGAACATATGTAATAGGAAATTAATATGAAAAAATTATTAGCGATTATTTTAGCTGGTTCATCTGTTGTAGCAATGGCAGATACATTCCAAGATTTCAATAACAACTTGTATGCTCAATATAACTTGATTTCTCCAAATGGTGGCGTAGCACAAAATGCTGATCTATGGGGTGTTGGTGGTACGTTCCAATCTAAAAATAACGTGTGGGCTAATGCTAATGCATCTTTTGGTCAAACAGGTACTAATGGTACTTATACTCAGTCTTCTACTTTAGGTAATATGAATGTTAAAGCCGGTTATGCATTCCAATTCTTTGGCGATGATGCTAATGGCTTACAAGTTATTCCTTACGCAGCATTTGGCTTTACACAAGCTGGTGGTGCTGTTAATGGTACAGTTTATACATATGGTGCTGGTGTTCGTCCTGAATATCGTTTCTTGAGCGCTTTAAAAGTATCTTTAGACTTAGGTTTGATTGGTACTCAACAAGGTGCTAGCACTGCTGCTGGTGGTTATGTTAACAATGGTGAAGATTTTGGTTATAACATTTCTCCAGAAGTTCAGTATGATATTAGCAAAACTGTTATGCTAGCTCTAGCTTATGGTTATTCTAATTCTTTCAATACTTCTAACTCTAATGGTGGCGGTAACGGTACTAATACTCTTACAGCTAAAGTTGGTTACTTATTCTAAGAATTATTCTGAGAATAATACTACAAAAGGACAATCGCAAGATTGTCCTTTTTTAACGACAAAGTACAAGATTCAAAGCCATGAATATAGATAGGTGTTGATTATATTTAAGTGAATATCTATTTTATACAGTTTAAAACTAATTCAATAAGCGAGATATACTCAACCTGCCCGTGGTAGCTAAGCCCAATCTGACAATTACGATTAAAAGTTACTCCAATTTCGCAGTCATTAATCTGAGTAGCCAAATTTGATAAACTACTTTGATTTAATTCTGGAGTGGTAAATCCCTTATCCCCAGCAAAGCCACAACATTTTATTCCTTCGGGGAAAATCAGTTCATCAGCACATTTTTTTAGTAGATTCAGAACCGCTTCATTTACTAAGCCATGCTTAGCAGAACTGCAATCAATATGGACGGCAATTTTACGATATTTCTTATTTAGTTCTATTTCTGCTAATTTATCAGCAATAAAGCTGCTAATTTCCCAAACTTTGATTCCACTCTCTTGTGCAAAACTACTGCAGGAGCTGTTATCTATAATATAAATTTCATTTGGTTCTATTAATCGTTTCAACTCATTGCTAGTTTGCTGCTGCATAGTTGAGTTACATTGTGAGTGATACATTTGTCCGCAACAAGTATCTTTGGTTTGAGTCAAATATTTGACGGTAAAACCTAATTTCTCTAATATTTCTTGGCTGGGATAGCGATTTGAATTTTGGCTAGCGGCAAAAATCCGATTCGGGCAAGCGGGAATTAAAGTTACAACTTTTTCTGTGGTTTTTGAACTTGCTTCAAATTTAGTGTGTTGCGCTTGCGGCATAGTTTCTAGGTAGACTGGAGCTTGTGGAAAATGTTGGTGAATTTTAGCGGTTAATCGGTGTAAATTAGCTTTACCAATAATAGTTGCTGCCAAATTTCCTAACTTAACTTTGTTGCGACTATTATTAATCAGTTTACTATGGTCGATAACGGTATTAGAAATTGGTTTTAAGCTTTGAATATATGCTCCCGTATTTATAGCAACCGGACAAGAAACCTGACACATTCCGGTAGTTGCACAAGTGTCTATTGCGTAATACTGATAGGTTTTTTGCCAGATGGCACGTTTCTCAGGGGGTAACTCTTCCATTCTGCGTGACACGGCGTTACGTTGCCGTGGAGTTAGGCTGAGCTTGCGTGATGGGCAAACTGATTCACAGAAACCACATTCCATACATTTATCGATTAAAGGATCAACCGCAGGCGACTCTTTTAATGAATGCATATGCAGGGTATTATCACGAGTAAGCTTGACATCAGGATTCAAAATATTTTGTGGATCAAATAATTCTTTGATGCGCCACATAATATCCCAACATTGTTGTCCCCATTCAAGCAGGGCAAATGGTGCAATATTCCGTCCGCTGCCGTGTTCAGCTTTGAGAGAACCTTGGTATTTATTGGCAACCAGATCGGTAAATGCATGCATAAATTTGTCGTAGCGTTGTAATTCTTCTGGATTGGTAAAATTTGGCGTAATTACAAAGTGAATGTTTCCTGCCAATACGTGTCCGAAAATTGCGGCATTTTGATAAGAAAACTTGTCAAACATCAGGCGTAAATCACTAATCAATGCTGGCAAATGCTCAATCTGTACTGCTACGTCTTCAATAATTACTGTAGAACCCAGCGGACGCTGTCCGGCAATAGTTGGTAACACTCCTTTGCGTGCTTTCCATAAAATTCCGGCTATTTTTGCATCTTGCACAAAACCGCTTTGCTGAATAATTGGCGTTTGATTAATCACCGCATTGACTTGAGTTAATTTTGCAGATAATAATTCTGCACTGCTGGCAGTCAATTCAAGCATAATTGCGGCACTGTCATTATTAACCTGGAGCAAATAAGGCTGTAATTCTTGAATATGGGAAACGGACTGTAGTGATAGTGAATCTAATAGCTCGATTGAAGATATATCATAGCCAGATATTTGTACGGTCAGATTGATTAAATCGGTCAACTTACCATAAATTAAATTTAGGGCGCGGTGTTCTTCAATCTCTATAGTTTGCAGTGTTACTTCACTGATAAAGGCCAGCGTTCCTTCGGAACCAATTAATAAACGTTCAATAATTTTAATTGGATCATCATAATCAATAAATGCATTCAAGCTATAGCCACTAGTGTTTTTGATGGCAAATTTTTTACGGATAAAGTCACTGAGCGCTATATCGGTGCGGATTTGATCGCGGATTTGGCTAATTTGGGCAATTAATTCGGCGTGAGTTTGCTTGAATTGAGTAACTTCATCTGGATTAGAGCTGTCAAATAAGCTACCATCACTAAAGACTGCGCGTAAATTCTCTAGCGTTGCATAGCTATTTTTAGTCGTGCCACAACACATCCCACTGGAGTTATTAGCAATAATTCCGCCAATTTTGGCAGCTTCGATTGAACCAGGGTCAGGACCAATCTGGCGTTTATACCCTGCTAACCAGCGGTTTGCTTGAGCACCGATAATCCCGGTTTGCAATTTTATACTGCTACCATCACGGCTAATCTGATATTTTTGCCAACTTGCGGCAGAGAGTACGACTAAAACCTGATCGGTAACGGCTTGTCCGGAGAGACTAGTTCCTGCGGCACGAAAAGTAAGCTGAATTTTGTTCTGGCTGGCAATTTGAATAATCTGGATAACTTCTGCTTCGGTTTCAACTAATAACACCAGCCACGGGAGCATTCGGTATAAGCTTGCGTCAGTAGCATAAGCATAACGCAGTAACTCATCGCGGATGATGCGTTCTTGAGGAAGAATTTTATTAAAAAGTTCTGATTTAGTCATAAATAGTTCGCTATTTAAAATGAATAGTGTAGGCTTAGTATTTCCAGCCAATTGTTTTGATTCAAATCAAGAGTATGATTAGGCTTGTGTGCTATAGCTGTGTTACCAATTCCTACTACACTAAGCCCTGCTGCTTTTGCCGCATTGATTCCAGTGGCACTATCCTCAAAGACTAAACATTGTTCTGGATTTTGTCCATGAAAAGCCAGCGCATTAAGATACATTTCAGGATGTGGTTTACCAAATTCTGCCTGATCACGACTAAATATTTGGGTATAGTTGTCTAGAATGCCTAATTGTGCCAGGCTATGAGCAATGACTTCTTTGGTTGAGTTAGATACTAGGGATTGCACAATTCCTTGAGCAGAAAAGTGTTTAACTAGTTCAATTGATTGCTGAATTTGTTGGTTGCCATCTACGCGTTCAAGAAAAAAATTAATGGCTAATTGCTGCCAACGCTCAAAAAGCTCAGAGTTGTTTTTGAGGTTTGCTTGTCCAAACAGCAAATCAAAAATTGCCCGATTTTCTAATCCGGTAAGATCTCCGACTAATGGCTCGGCTTTTAATTGGAGCTCTTGTTCTAAAACACTGGTGGCATAATTTCCTGATTGCATATGTAAATGCTCACTATCAATAAGCGTACCATCCAAATCCCAGAATACAGTTGAAATAGATTGCATTTATGCTTCCTTTTACGTGTTATTTTTAATACTCAAATTATTAGCGCAGCAAGACTATGAGCCTGCCGTAATTTTAGCATGTTAAAATCATGGGATGAATGCAAATATAACTCTTCCGCGAGCTCGTAAAATAATCCATCTCGATATGGATTGTTTTTATGCTGCGGTGGAAATACGCGATAGACCAGAATTAGCTAGTTTCCCTGTTGCGGTTGGTGGTAGTTCTGACCGGCGTGGCGTACTTTGTACCTGTAATTACTTGGCGCGTAAATTTGGCGTGCGATCCGCGATGGCAACCGCTACGGCACTGCGTATTTGCCCAAAGCTGGTTGTTCTACCGGTAAATATGGCGAAATATAAACAAGTATCACGACAAATCCAGGCAATATTTCGTGAGTATACCGAGTTAGTTGAACCATTATCGCTGGATGAGGCTTTTTTAGATGTGAGTAATTCAGCATATCACAACGGTAGTGACTCTTTGATTGCTGAAGAGATTCGCCAACGAATTTGGGATGAGCATCAGTTAACCGCCTCTGCAGGGGTTTCAGTCAACAAATTTTTAGCCAAGGTTGCTAGTGCGTGGAATAAACCTAATGGTTTGTGTGTCGTTCGCCCTGATCAAATTGAGCAATTTGTGGCGACTTTGCCAGTTAATAAACTTTTTGGCGTAGGCAAAGTAACGGCAGATAAATTAAGTCAACTACAGATTACGACTTGTGCTGATTTGCAACAGTTTTCTTTATTGGAATTAAGCAAACGTTTTGGTAAACTCGGGCAGGCGCTGTATTATCAGGCACGTGGTATAGATAATCGTGAGGTCACACCTAATCGCCCACGTAAATCGTTGAGTGTTGAGACTACTTTTGCCGAGAATATTGTGGATATTGAACTTGCTAAAACTGAGTTAAGTAGATTATATGATTCTTTTACAGTGCGTTTAGCAGATGCACAGATTGGTAGTGTAATTCGTTCAGCGTTTATCAAAATAAAATTTGCAGATTTTACACAAAGCACTTCGGAAATAAGTCTTTCTGAACCTTCGATGACGGCATTTTTAGAACTCTTTGTTAAGAATAATCAACTATATTTACAAAAGCCGATTCGCCTTTTGGGCTTGGGCGTTAGTTTCAAAATAGAAGAAGAGTTTGCTCAGGCGCAACAAGACTTATTTCATGGTCTAATTTAATAAAAATATCTGCCGTAAATTATGCATTTGTGTTAAGCTTTTGCTAGTAATTTTGTTAATTTTAGAGAGGGTATTAATATGTTGGGTAATGTAAAAGGAAAAGTGACGTTAATTACAGGTGCCGCTTCAGGTATTGGTAAACATATGGCAGAAAAGTTCGCTGAATCTGGCTCAGCAATTGTTATTGCCGATTTGAATTTAGACGCTGCACAAGCTGTTGCTGATGCTATTAAATCACAGTATAAGGTTGAAACTTTGGCTGTTGCAATGGATGTAACCAATGAAGAGCAGGTTAATGCTGGAGTTAAGGCAACCGTAGCTAAATTTAATAAATTAGATGTAGTTATTTCGAATGCCGGGATTCAAACTATTGCTCCGATTGTGGATTTTGAGGCTAATGCATGGAAGCGTTTGATTGATATTCATTTACATGGTACATTCTTAGTAGCTAAAGCTAGTATGCAGCAAATGATTGCGCAGAAAACTGGCGGTCGCGTATTAGTAACTGGTTCAATTCACTCAGTTGAAGCATCTAAAAATAAAGCAGCTTATGTTGCAGCTAAACACGCGCAATTAGGTTTTGTACGTTCGATTGCTGAAGAGGGTGCGCCACATAATATCTCTGCTAACTTATTATGCCCTGGTTTTGTAAGGACTCCATTGGTTGAAAAACAAATTCCAGAACAAGCAAAAACTTTAGGAATTACTGAAGAACAAGTCATTAAAAATGTAATGCTTGGTGATACTGTTGATGGCGAATTTACTACTTTGGATGATGTAGCTAATGTTGCATTATTCTTAGCTGGTTTTGAAACCAACGCTCTAACCGGTCAGCATGTCTTAATCAGCCATGGTATTGGCATGTAAATATCTTTTAAAGTAGCCTGTTTGGGCTACTTCTTCATTCATCACCCTGCAAATTTATTATTTCGCACGTCTGTTTTTAATACCAACCACAATACAAACGGTTAATTGTTATAATCTGCTGATTTGCTTTAGATGATACTTTAATAAACCATAAACTACGAGAGAAGAATATGGAGCAATTATCGCCTACAACATTAAAATCCATTTTGCATTCTAAACGTGCCAATATTTACTACTTAGAACACTGCCGGGTTATGCAAAAAGACGGTCGTGTCCTATATCTAACTGAATCAAAAGACAGTAATTTATTTTGGAATATTCCGATTGCAAATACTACGGTTATTATGCTGGGAACTGGTACATCAATTACTCAGGCTGCAATGCGCATGCTTGCCAGTGCTGGCGTATTAGTTGGCTTTTGTGGTGGTGGCAGCACGCCATTATTTAGTGGTAGTGAAGTCGAGTGGCTTACTCCACAAAGTGAATATCGCCCAACTGAATATATGCAAGGCTGGATGTCATTTTGGTTTGATGAACAAAAGCGTCTGCAAGTCGCGAAACAATTTCAAATATCACGAGTTGAGTTTATTAAAAGAGTCTGGACAAAAGATAAAGAACTCCAAGCTGAAGGGTTTTATATCGACGATCAGGATATTGAGCGAGCGTTAAATAATTTTAGTGGCAAGATAATGACAATGTCATCAGTTGGCGAGCTATTATTAGCAGAAGCGGCAACCACTAAGTTACTATATAAAATTGCAGCTACCCGTTGTGGCAGCCAAGGTTTTACCCGAGATCATGAGCAGAGTGATTTAGCCAATCAGTTTTTAAATCATGGTAATTATTTGGCGTACGGTTTAGCTGCAACTTGCCTGTGGGTATTAGGGATTAGCCATTCATTCGCAGTAATGCATGGCAAAACCCGCCGTGGTGCATTGGTATTTGATATTGCGGATTTAATCAAAGATGCGATCGTTTTACCGTGGGCATTTGTCTGTGCCAATGAAAAGATGTCGGAACAAGAATTTAGACAGCAAATTTTGCAGAAATTTACCGAACATAAAGCACTGGATTTTATGTTTGATCAGGTGAAAGAAAAAGCATTGCAAAAATTTGTCGCAGATTCGGAAAATGAATCATGATTGTGACGTTTATCTCCCAATGTGAGAAAAAGGCTTTGCCACGAACCAGAAGAGTACTCGACGCATTTGCTAATCGGATCGGTGATAATACTTGGCAAACCGTGATTACTGAAGAAGGTTTACTTGCGGTTAAAAAGCTACTCCGCCAAAGTGCTACCAAGAGCACTGCCGTTGCCTGTCACCGCATCAAAACCCGTACCCGTAGCGAATTGCAATGGATAGTCGGTAATCGGAGTAAATTTAATAGTCAGGGTATCGTGCCTGTGAATTTTACGGAAACAGAGATTAAGCGGTATATGGATAACGCTCACTGGAAAACCTTAGATATTATTCAGTATGCAGCTGCAATTGCCGCTTTATTTCATGATTTTGGCAAAGCAAATAATCTTTTTCAGGCAAAGCTTGATCCGAACATTACAATTGATGTGTTTGAACCATATCGGCATGAATGGGTTTCTATGCGTCTTTTTCAGGCATTTGTTCAGAATAAATCTGACAAAGATTGGTTGGAAGCATTAACAAGAGTTGGTAGCGATATGTTTTCATCCAACTTTAGGGATGGTGTTGATGGTAGTGTTGAAAATAATCGCCCACTCAAAAACCTACCGCCTTTTGCACAGTTAGTAGCTTGGTTGATTCTTTCTCACCATAAACTGCCCGTAGTTCCAAGCTTAGAAACAAATCCACCATGCATTGAATACGTGAGTGATTGGTTTGATAATAATTTTGATGCAAATTGGAATTCACCACGTTGCAATGAGGCAGAGCAAAAAAATCGTGTAAATGATAATTGGACGTTTGAGAAGGGGTTGCCAGTTGAAAGTAATCTTTGGCGAGCAACAGCTTGTTTGGCTGCATCAGAAGCAATTTCAAAGCTGCCAAGCGTATCTTCAAATTTGCTCCACGAAGATTTGTTTACCAGCCACCTTGCACGTTTAGCGTTGATGTTAGCTGACCATTATTATTCTTCCCAACCAGAAGTAAAAAGAGAATGGCAAGATCCATTCTATATGGCATATGCTAACACTGATCGACAGACAAATACTTTAAAACAAAAACTCGATGAGCATCATATTGGCGTGGCACACCATGCTACCAAAATTGTTACCGCTCTACCAAAACTCAATGCTACATTAAAAAGCCTTGATAGAAACAATGCATTGGAAAGCAACACAGAAAAGAGTAAAAAAGAAAAATATGGTTGGCAAGATGAAGCGAAAAAATTAGCTCAGCAGTTGGGGGGTGAACTAGTAAATCAAGGCTTTTTTGGTATCAATATGGCTTCAACTGGCACGGGGAAAACGCAAGCTAATGCTAAAATTATGTATGCCATTGGGACTGCGGTAGGTAGAATCCGTTTTAGTGTGGCGATAGGCTTAAGAACTTTAACGCTACAAACTGGTATTGAATATCAGGATAAACTAAAAATAAGTGAAGAAGATTTAGCTGTGCTAGTTGGTGGTAGTTCAGTTAAACAATTATTTGAAAATGAAACAGGCAAAAACAATCCTTCCACTCAAGACTCTACACAAGTGTTAACAGGTAGCGAATCACAAGAACAGCTGATGGATGCTGATATATATATTAGTTACCGAGGTGCACTCGGTGATCACAGCTTAAAATGCATCCGCTGAGGTGAGATGCACCACTTGAAAGCTTAATTTTGAGCTATAATTTGTAACTAAAAATTGGAGTCAAATTATGGCATATAAGCATCTTGGAGA
>Ga0214919_10006229_pt1 | contig 16489 bp, 20 predicted proteins | sample LL1503_MetaG_FD_177994 | JGI IMG/M metagenome (GOLD analysis project Ga0214919, IMG submission 177994) | Freshwater microbial communities from Lake Lanier, Atlanta, Georgia, United States - LL-1503 | ecosystem: Environmental > Aquatic > Freshwater > Lake | place: USA: Georgia | collected... | reverse complement strand
TTTGCCATCCCATAGCCGTGATGGTCGTTTCAGTAAATCCATCGTTAGTCGCATTACGTGAGATATTTTCAATATAAAAAGTCGAAATTCCAGTCATTGTTAAAAATGTATTGCCAGTAGTTAGTAGGGCAAGAGAGGCTCCGACAAGTCCAGTTGCAGTACCACTAATGATTGTTCCGTTAATGGTTACTTGTGGGTTTGGATATGCTACTGCTTGAAATGTTCCATTCCCAGCCATAAGCTCAACTGGTTCGGCTTTATAGGTTTCTTCATAGGAGGAAACTACTTGTGAGCCAGATGAAGCGGTTCCGAAAAAGAGGGTAGATAACCCGATGGTTGTGACTGCCATATATGAATTACTATATGTGTCAACCTTTGCCGTTGAAAGACTGTTTCACCCATTCCCATATCATAGTAGTTCCAAGCCCAATTACGGCAATCATTCCCAAAGCCCTGTGCTTCAATGCCTCAAGAGAACTAACTCGGTTGGCTAGGTCTCCAAAGCTAGCCATACTTTTTTCTACCATTGCATAAAGCTGGACTTGTCTTTCTTCCATTCTTGCAAGCCGTTCTTTTATGGTTATTTCGCTCATTTTTTCCACCAATCTGCACTATCTGGAATATGAGCTAGGATGGCTTTCTGTGCTTTTCTTAGGCTCGTAGTGAGGAAGACTGCGGGTTCCTTGCCGATATAGCCCAAAGAGATGAATCCCTCGTCCAGAAGGTACTGCAAGGCTTTACAAGCTTGGTCGTCTTTGTTCATCGATAGAAAAGAATTTTAATTCCACCTTTTGCACCAGCACCCCCAACACCACCGACACCAACTATTGTAGCGTTTCCACTTGCCCCACCTCCACCTCCTCCACCCCCAAAAAGTGCCCCTTGACCACCAGCCCCTCCATTTAATCCGCTAGCTCTTGTAGCCCCGCCTCCTCCTCCACCTCCACCACCTCTAATGTAAGGCTGGGTGAGTGATATTGTATAATTAGTTCCCCCCGCACCAGCCACGCCATTCGTTGTGCTTCTTCCGTCTCCACCAGAAGCGATAGCAGTTGTAAGTGGAAAGCCACCAGCACCACCAGCACCACCAGTTCTTGCGTTAGTAGAATCTGTGTTTACGCCACCACCACCACCCCCAGAACCAGCGTATCCACTTCCTCCCTGCTGTGAAGTCTGACCAGAGGAACTATTGCCACCACCACCAGAGTTATTTGATTGCCCACCAAGTCCGTTAAAAACAGTCCCGCCCTCGCCAGCTGCACCTCCCAATGCGATCAAGGAAAGAGTGCCTATACTTAGAAGAGTGTTTCCACCTACAACTCCATCACCACCATATCCAACTCCAACCGCAGGATCGCCAGCCACCCCACCAGCAGAATTATTTGGGATTGTATAGCTTATTAGTTGTTCGCCAGCACCAAACTCCGCACAAGGAAAAAGCAAGTCTAGGTATTGTCCAGACCCACCTCCACCGCCACCATATTTACTAACAGTTGTATTCGCCCTAGACATTCCACCGCCACCACCTCCACCGCCACCAAACATAAAAATTCGCATAAACCTAAATTGACTTATGACTTTGTTTGCACTCCCAGTAGCAGTTGCCTCAATATAATCAATGGGAACAAGCGAAAAGCTAGGAATGAAAAGAGGCATTTGTAATCCTAGCTAATTTGCGTTACCCTAGCCGTTCCAGCCGTTGCAAATACAGCCGAGTGCGTGATGGTTGTCTGATGATTTGGTACTTCGTAATAATCTCCAGTAGATAGACGCACTTGGTAGGCGAGCGTTGTACAAGTTGCCCCTGCACAAATATGAAGATTGCCAGCCCCCTCGTTAAAAATCGTCAGCACTTCCCTTGTCGCATTAAAATTAGCCAAGACGGTAGATGGGGTGGTGCTGGTAAAGTTAGAGGTGGTGACTGCCGTGCCTTGGACGGAGGTTTGCCTTACATTAACATAAGAGTTCCCTGCTACTGGGTCATAAATGACGGCTTTTGACGATGGAGAGGAAGGGTCTGCAAGAACTGCGTATAGAAATCCTCCGTCGTCTGTTTGTATTTCCCTAGCCTCGTTCGGTGCTGCTCCATTTCTTTCCCCGCAAATTTTTACAAATACAGCAGAAGATGTTGTTGCATTTCCAACCGTAACCGTGCCAGAGATGGGTTGAGTTGAGCTAGACCCATCTACCTTTAATGCTCCAACCGCAGAAACGTGAGCTATATTTCCAGTCGTAGATGTTCCAGTATGTCCTCCTATTTTTACAAAATTTCCAGACGCACTAACCCCCTCAGTTGCAACAACTGATTGTATAAGCCCAAGATTTGCAGTAACCGTGCCAGAGATGGCTATTCCGCTTGAGACTGCCGAGAGAATATCTGTCTTCGCTTGAGTACCTAGGGATACAACTGTATGGGCTGGAATATGAGCAGAACTAACTACTATAGTAGAGAGTGTAGCTGGTGACTGGTTGCCGTCTAAAATTGGTAGTGCCATATACGCATCATCCTTGTCAAACTAGTGCTAGGTACTGAGAGTTAAGTCTGTTGCTAAAATCAAGGAACCTAATTCCATTTGCTAATATATCTGGAGTTACATAAGCGGTGATAATTACTGCCCACTTGTTTGTTCTGTTTGTTTGTATAACTGGAATTATTGAGGAAATCCTTGCCATATAAATTTTTACACCCTCTGCTACAAATGCCATCTTATATTGTAATGTTTTGTCTTCATCGTAAAGAAGTCCAAGCATATAGTTAAAGAATGTTTCTGTAAAATCTCCATCCGCAACGCTAGCTTTATGGACTAGAGCGACTTCAACCTCTACCTCAAAAATCCCGCTATATGGTATTGTTATCTGATCTTTTGTTTTACAGGCTATTGTGATGTAGGGTAAAATCTTCGCTCCGATTCTATTTTGTGTATATATATTTATTGGCAAATCGCCTTCGTCTCCACTAGCTATGAGTAGTGCGTTTATGGGAAGAAGGATATCGTAAATAGCTTCTTCAACTGCGTATTCGTGTGAGTTTTGAAAGCCCATATGCTTAATTAATTGTCGTGCACTTCACGTCAAGAATGATTGATTTTTCCCAAGTCCTAGTCTTTGATTTTATTGTAGGAGTAACGCTTGAGACTGAGGCTATATAGTATTTTAAGCTTGGGCTATATGCCGTAAGATCACTTGCTAGTCCGTCAGTTGTATAGAGAAGTTCTAATATCTTCTGGAAATTGTTGTCAAAGATGTTCCTTGAGGTTATGTCTGCTCTTGCTACGTAAAGAATTTGAACCTTCCAATCCCAAACTCCAGAAAAACTAGTTATAAGCTCTGGATTAGCCCTTTCTGCGTTTATTGTTATAAATGGATATTGTTTTGGGTTAAAAGCGTTAGAGTTAGGAAGAATATCGATTGCTTGTCCCGATATCGCTACTCCATAGATATCTTCCTCTATTTGAGTCTTAATAGAAAAAGACATATTATCCAGTCGTGTTGTCGGCTATGTCGATTGTGTAGGATACTCCATCTGACGCTAGAACATATCTAGCAATCATTCTATTTGTTCCGTCTACGGTTAGAATATCCCCTACTAATGGAGCACCCGAAACGTCCGAAGCATTCACTATGACACTCTGAGTTATATTGTATACCTCCCCTCCAACCTCGAGTTCGGAAGCGAATTGAAAGTCGGTGAGACTAGCTGAGGCTGTGCCAGTTATGCAGTTTCCCGATACTTGCACGTATTGGTCGGCTATCATTGCGTTTAAGTCGTTTGAAAGCACCGATGTAGATAGGAGTCCAGCCATACTATACGTATCACTTGTCAATAAAGACGTGCTGGTTGGCACATAAGCCCATTTCTAGGGGCATTCTGGAGCGATTTTAGGATATTGTGGCGTATAAAGTCACTAGGTTAGGGTTTATGTAGGTTCCCCCTGCTGTTCGGTTAAACTTTACGTGCTCGCAATCTCCACCCTCGTACCATAAATCCTTGATTGCGTCCCACCGATAAAAGCCAAGCCCTCCAAATGAGCTATTGTAGAATCCCTCGGCTACTTCGCACGTTTCTGACTTAATTATAGGAACGCTAGTATTGGGGTAATCAACTCCATCAGCACCAGTCCAGCTTGGACGAGTTCCATTTTTATACTCTAATGCGAGAAGATCATAATAGACGTATTCTCCTTGTGGCTTTGATGGATACCAATGCTTAATATAAGAAGTTGGCATAAGTCCAACCGAGGTCTCGATAGAATGAGTCTTGCAGGGTTTGTAGGTTCGGAGTCCCTGAAACGATACCATATCCAAATCTGCCATAACGACGATATCTGGCTGTACTTTTCGAGCACACTCTAGCCCTATGTTTCTTAGGTACGCCATTCTTTCGTAGCGTTCTTGCGGAAGAGTTCCATTGATATTCGCAAACTTAAGTCCACCAACATTCATAGCCCATTGATTCAAGAAGTGACGAGTTCTATCCGTGCTTCCATTCTCAACTATGACTCCCGATACGTTGTACCGATAAAAAAGTGGCGTGATTCCGTGAAGACAAGTAGCGAGGGATGTAGCACAATCCTTGGCTAGCCCAACAAAGAATAGGTTAAGATTTTCTTTTGAAATGGACATCGCACTCCTTGTTTACGTTGTCTGGACAAACATTCGTTTCGAATCTCCGTTGTTCGCTACTATTTCAAGCACCACTTTTGACATATTCTACGTATTCCTTTAGGTCTTCTGGAGTGCCGAGTCCGTGCATAAAGTCTACATAGAATGGTATAATCTTTCCTCCTGCTTTGACCATCTGATTATAGACTGGAGCGATATAAAACTCTTTGTTAGTTCGAATGTTTTTACCGATCATCTCTTCTGCGTATTTTACAAAGTCGCACCCCCGCCGATACCAATACACACCGCACGTAGCAATGTCAGAGATGGGTTTTTTTTCGGCTACTTGAGAAACATACCCTTCCGTATCTAGTTTTAGGAATGACCACTTTGGGTCGGTTGCTGTAAAACCAAGGATGATTCCATCCACCGAAGTCAGCTTTCGGACATAGTCAAAATTCTTCTTTTGATAATCGATAACTTGATCTGCATTTGCAATTAGTAGCTCGTCTTTGTCGTTAATAAGCTCCTTAGCTAGTAATGCCGTGCAACAAGCCCCCTCAGTAAGTGATTCAACCATCAGTACCTTTCCATTGCCACCAATCTTAGTCATCAGAGATGCAAGGTCTTTTTCATTGCCCGCAAAATGATCTGATCTGGTTAGGAATATAAATTCGTGTTCTATGCCTAGATTCTCGACGACTCTCTCGATCATAGTCTTACCAACCACATCGATGAATGGCTTGGGTTTGGGATATCCAGCCGTCTTGAATCTTGAGCCGTTACCCGCCATAGGAATTAGTATCTTCATTTAGAATATCTCTTGAATAAAGGAGAGGGTAATGTCCTTATGATTTGCAATCTTTCGAACATCGTAGCCTCCTAGTTTTGCACTATCTACGCACGCTTGTAGGTCTTCAAAAACAACGCACTCTTCCTTGCTTGCCTTGAACTTTTCCAAGCAGAGGTCGTAGCCATCTAGGGACGGCTTGTTGTTGTGCACGTCTTCGTTGGAAATCAGCAAGTCGATATACGAAGCAAGTCCACTTTTCTTGAGCATTTTCATTGCCGTGTCACGGATTGAGTTTGTGACACAAGCAATACGAACGGCTCTTGAGGATAGGTAGTGAAGTGCCTCATTCTTCTCGTAGTCGTAAAGGCAGTTGGCCTCGATTGTCTTTAGAGTTTCCTCTTGTTTTATGATTGAGATAAGCTCGATATCCTCCTCAAGAATACACTTTTTCTCTACCAGCATTTTAAGCTTTGTTTTTGTTGGGAGTCCGTTGTAGGTTAAGAAGTGCTCCTCGTCTGGAATAAAATAATTGCTTACCCTTTTTAGAGCTAGGTTAAGAGCAATCCTATGCCATTCGCACGCATCTACAAGGACTCCGTCGAGGTCAAATATGGCTAGGGTCTTCATTGACTACGTCTCGAATCTAGCATCAGATATTCGTCCGCTACAAGCTTTACTCCGTTCTCGGTAAGCCGAAGTGAGTATTCCAAATCCTCTTCCTGTCCGTGCGAGAGAGTCTCGTTCCACTTGTACTTCTTGAAGAGTTCGGTTTGTGCAAAAATCCCTGCTCCCGATATGTACGTCCAGTTATCTTGAGGTGATTGAAAGTCTTTATGTCGAAAAACGTTTCGAATATCACACCAAGTAAATGATCGAACGTGCTGTTCTTTTATTTGCCCCATTTCGTCGAGATAAGCAGTACGCACAGAAGCGTAAGGAGCAACTGCTGTATTATTATCATATTCTCTTGAAACTGCGAGGTCATAGAAGTCTGGTTTTGGTGTTACGTCAGAATGAAGCATAAGACAATACTTCTCCTGAGCATTCTCTGCTCCTATGTTTTTCTTATGGCATATGAGTCCTCCATCGTCTTTCCCATTATCCCAATACTCGTAGTACCTAAAGTTATGCTTCTTTGGGTCTAGCTTGGTGTGCCCAACTACCGAAACGTTATATCTTTTATCTAGTCCCGCTAGATTCTCCTCGAGCCACCGATCTTCCTCATCGCTAATCCGAGTTATCCAAACTAAATCAATCACGGATTTCTCTCCATAAATATCTTCTTACCTAGATCGTAATTTGATATTGCGTTATGCTTAATAAAAATATCATCCTGCGGGGCTTGGGTGAAGAATGGATTCAGGTGTTTGAAGACTAAGTCTTTTGCTTCTACTTGAATGTCTTTTGTTCGATGGGTAAACTCGTTGTCCGAGAAAATTCCACTACAAACTTGGTAGGCTGGGTCGAATAGGTTGCCACCAAATCTATTATCGAGTGTTACCTTAGTACAAATTGCCATACAGAGTAGATCGTCTTTTCTGAAACCATCCGATACTGCTAGCACCGCTTCCTTTGTTGGGTCGGGAAGTCTTTGTCTAATCTCATCGTCCCATCCGTATGGAGGTATCCAATCGTCGGACATCTGGACTATGTACTTTCCCTTGGCGTTTTTTGCACAAGCATTCCACGCTCCAACGCAAGAGTTCTTACCAGAAACAATGTGGTCATATCCATCAAACTCTTCTGAGTGCTCGTCAATGCCGAAGATATGTTGGATTCGATTTGGATTTACGGCTTGAGACATAAAGTTCCACCGATTCATCTTAGCCACTTTCGGTCTTGCCGTGGCGTGGCAAAGAGTGATGTCATAATCTCCAAAATTCTTTGTTCTATCTTCATCCAGAAATCTTACTAGCTCGTAATCCTTTAGTGCTCTAGCACAACGTAGGTATAAATCTGGAGCCTCCCAATTATAGATAAAGTTTTTCTGAGTCCAGTAGGTAAGATTTGGTTTCGGGATTGAGCAAACTGACCGAGCTAACGCTAGGGAATCAGAAAAAAGCCTTCTATTAAAATAATCTTCGGCCAAGTAGAACAATGCCTCCGCTCGATGAGGCATTAGAGCATAAGCTTCGAGTAGCTCTTTTCGCTTTAGAACAGGGTCTACGTAAAGCCTACCAAGCATCGTATGACATTGCGTTCTCATCACAATATCGATTCTCGAGTCCGCTAACGTCCTCCTGCACCATTCAGCCGAATCTTCATACTTGCCCTCTTGGAAGTACTCATCTGCTTTGTAGTAGTTATATAGATGACTTGCATCTAGGGAGTAATCTAGGATGGCGTGGTTTCTAACTACTGACGCTTTCTTGTGATCGATTGGGGAGTGCATTATAAGCGGGTGATGAGTACCGATAGCTTTCAATCCAGCACTATCTATTGGCTTTAATTGTTCGTGGACTGGATACAACCAGTGCATTTTTCCTTTTCTGCTTAGTCGTTCTCGAACTGGAATAAGTCCAGCCAAGGGAACTTGATATCCGCAGAATACGCAGTCGTGATTTTCTTTTGCTTTGGATGTAATCTCCCAAAGAACTTTCTCTGCACCATCAATCAATAGGTCGTCGCAGTCGAACCACATAGCCCACTCGCTAGTGCACGCTTGTAGGGCTTTGTTCCTAGCGTTGCAGAAGCTATCGATATGCTCCCAATCGGCGTTTCTAGGGGCATTCTCGTACGAAATTACCCTAGCTCCGTACCTCTTTCCAACTTCCTCGAGTATCGGCAAGCCCTCAGCGGTATGCTTTCCCATTGCCGAGCACAGAACGATCTCGTCTGGCTTTAGTACTTTGAAGGATTCAAGTGCTCTCGCTACATATTTGCTGGCACACTCTCGAGAAACTATTGCATAAAGGGAAAGGGTAAATGGAAATTTAGTTGCGGGTTGTGTCTGTGATTCGTTCATTCACCTTCTTATATTGAAAGACGGATAGATGGCAACAACAAAAAGCCCCCTAGCGGTTAGGCTAGAGGGCTGTCTGTAAGAACTTGTTGTTCTAAGAGTATTAAGCCTGCGTAGTGATCAACTCTGCTGCCGTGGAGTCGATGATTTTCACCACACGATTCGAGCGAACTCGGAGGATGTTGCTCCGACGATTTTCGTCACGATAGCTCTCGGTAACGAAAGGTGCACTTGCATCTTCGCTCCAGATAATCGTGCGAGCAATCCCGCCCGCCGCGAAGTCACCACCCGCAATGCTAGCAACGCTAACATAGGTCTTGGGAACGATGAATGCACCGCTGTAAGCCGCGCCCTTCGCCGCCGAGTTATACGCTGCCCGTGCAACGTAGCAATTCTCAACACCGCAAACCGCCGCGATCTCAGCTTCGCTCAGAGTCCGACGAGAATCACTCGCCACCACTCCGAAGAACTGGTTCTGAACCAAGGTCGCACGACGAACGATGTCGAACACTTCTTGATTCATAATGACGGCATTAGGAATTACGCCTTTGAGCAAGAGCTTCTGTTTTGCAGTCGCTATGTCTGCAACGAATGATAAGGTTGAAAGGTTTCCAACCGTGTATGCCGTTGTTGAGCTAGTTGCGTTAAAGGTTGAAGCATTCATCACAGCCGCCGACATTTCAACTTCGTGGCCGATGGTGATGTTGCGGAGAAGAATCTTCGCAGTTTCAGTTTCGAGACCAAAAAAGCGTGCAACATCTGATGCAAGTGCATCTGGCACAACCTCTTCCAGTCCGTATTCGAAACAGGTAAAATTATCTGTGTCGAAAGCCCTAGTAGTACGTGGGTAGCTGCTTCCAGCCTGCACCTTAGAAGCGTCAGAGTTTAGAAGCTCTGCATTTCCGAGGTTAAGCTTTAGGTATTGTCCAGCACGAACTGGCGATGTATAGATAGGGGCAACTTTTGCTCCGATAAACGCATCGTTGTTATTTTGACCTTGGATGACGGCAGTTGTTACGTCACCACGAAGGGTTGCACCAGAGGTAATATAAGCCATATAATTAAGTTCCTTTCTTTAGACCAAAAATACTTCAACAACCGTATTGGCTGATTGAGCATTGCGAGCTACACCGAGTCGCACGGTTCCAGTAGTGGAAGCTTGTCCAGTAGCACCAACATAGAGAGCATCTCCTGCTGTACAGGCATTTGCGAGGCGAGCAAAAGTGGAAGGACGATTGAGCTTAACCAAGCCAACGTCACCACTCGTCACATCATTCTGGAGGGTTCCAATAGCCAAGCCAGCGGTTGCACTAACTTGTGCCGTGTTATCCGTGGTGCTCATAATTACTAGCGAGTTTGCTGTCACCGTTGAGGCGAACAACAAGGACGCATATCCATTATCATATTGCGTAGACATATTTTTAGGTTCCTTTCCTTAGATAACACCGATTCCGCCAGCATTAAGTTCTTTAATGTACTGGTCGTTATATTTACCAACACAAAGACGAAGTGATTCGCCCTTGGAGATGTTGTTTTGTTTCATCTCAAAATTTACTAACTCGGCAAAAGTTGTGGGAGCTTTAACTTCCAACTCACTTCCGCTCGCAATAGGAGCAGAAGCGATCTTGCCAAGTTCACGCTTGATCTCACCAAGAACGGCAGAGAGTTCAGTCGTAGCCGTGCTCTTAGCAGACATATCAGCTTGAGAAGGATTCTCTTTATCTTTCTTGATTGTGGTCGTTGGCTGAGTTTCTTTTGTGTAAGGGAATGCACCCATCTCTTCCTTATCGGTTCCTTCGCCCTTCATAGTTCCCTCCATCTTGGCAATACGATCTTCAATCGCACCTAGACGTACATTGAGGGCTTCAAAATCAAAGGTTTCAAAGGTAGTTGTGGGCTTAAGAGCGTCTTGTGCACGGCTCTTAGCGTCAGTACCCTCGGTAATGTCGGTATCGGGCTTTGTTTGCATATCGTTAATGTTGCTGTCAACCGCTATACAACTATTTTTAGCAGAAAAAAGTCCTGTAGGGTTCGAAGCTGGATTCTGAACTAGGTCAGCAGAATACAATTCTGAGCATCTAGCTAAGTCGAGTCCGTCTAAGTTTTTCTCTGATTCTCCCGAGAAGCTGATTGAGATTCCAAAACTTTCTGGAATAGATTTAGCTAAGTCCATATAATACTTAGCCCTCTCTGCTCTGCTATCTAAGAATGTTAAATCTGCCAATAGCTTAGTCCCGCTATCGTCGATTCTAAAATTGTTTAGCTTACCAATGATGTCGCCAATCCCTGCTCCGTGATTTTCGTTTACCTTAACTCCGTTAGCATAGGACTCGGCACATTGTTTTACTTGTTCTAACGTTACAGAATCGATCTCTAAGTTATGACCCTTTGCAGTTCCCGATGTTAGTACTGATACGGCGGGGATTGTGTACGAAGCGATATGCGTTTCCTCTCCGTGCCTAACTGGTCGGCGTTTAAGGATGGGAGTGCCACCAGCTTCTTTCGTTCCTAGCGACTCTCCGTCATCGATCATCTCTGGTTCCTCTGGAGCGGTTTCCAAGGCAGGAGCGATAGGCTCGCTGTCTGTGCCAGCTTGATCATCTGAATTGTATTCTGCGTCCGCCTCTGACTCATAGATATCATTGCAAGCATCGATACGATCTTGCATATCGGGATAGGCTTTAGCCATTGAAGCGTCCGCAATGAACCTCTTTATAAACTCGCTATAGGTTTCACCCGCCATAGGGGATAGGTCTGAGCCGTCATCCATATCACAGCAGGAACCAAAGTCTTTTGCGTGGTTCTTTAGGATGCTTTTCCCAACCGCATATCTCTGTTTCTTGTCGGGATACTCCTTGATAAAAGAGGCATTGCCCATAATTTTATTCATATAGTCTTCGCTAGTTTGTTTAGGTTTGGGTTTTAAGAGGGGCATACCAAGTTGTATCTGTCAACTTGCTATACGTATAGTAGTTAAAGTTCTCTATATGTACGCAAAAATCCCTCGGCCACACAAGGCGGACGAGGGACTAGTGCGATGGGTTAAATGCTAGGGGAAAAAGCAACCCTAGTTTCGGAGCATTCCTCCGAATATAACCATCACATCGATTCTAGTATATAAAATACAACTGCAAATAATCCTAAGTAAAAAAAACTCGCTACTATCCATCCTTTCAAAAAGTCTGCATTCATTTCTGGTTACTCCTTATATGGTTTACTAGTCCTGCTAGTTTTTGTTCTATGATTCCTCTGCACCGAGAAATTGCCTCTAGCTCACTCCGAGCATATATCGCAGTCGGGAATATCTTTAGCCATCTGCGATTATAAACGTTATAGAGGGAATACCCATTTTTCTTTTTAGAATCTCCTACCTCTACGGCGTGCCGAACGTCGAGTAGGCTGGAGCCTCCAATCATTTGAACACCCTCTGCTAGTTGATCTAATCTCATAGTTAGAATCCTCCAATCGTCTCAGCGGTAGTTTTAAGCCCTCCACGTCCCGCTGACTTTGAACGTAAGCTGGCTTGGTACTGTGCTTCTAAGCGATCATCGTCGGACTTGAACCCGATCTTCTTTTCAACATCGTCCGTACGCTTGAGGAGTGAACAAGCTTGATCGAATAGGCTTGGTTGCTTTTTGTATTCGTAAGACTTCGGCTTGTAGCAAGTTGGGAGAACCCCATCGTCCCAAGGGATATCGTCGTGATACCCCGAGTACCAACTCTTCCGAGAGAGTGGGGTGTACTTCTTTGTTCGGTAGTTCCAATGAAGGTTCGAGTACCACACACCATCCGTGTGCTTAACCCAACCTTCGTTGTACATAAAAGCTCCTTTTTTCGATAGGACGCAGAACTTGCCACCGAACGTGTGGATTGCTTTTAGTCCCTTGATGGAAGCAACAACCGCACCCGCCCGAGAATCAGAGAACAGACCCGCTGGACGAGCGATATTTGCACTCTTGATTGCCTTATCGAGATTCTTCTCCCAATCTCCCCAAGTGCCGTTATGGAACAGGACTCGCTTTGCTGAACCGCTTAGTCCCTCAGAGGGATTGCGAGAGATGGGGAATGGATGGCATAGGACTGGCTGAACCCCGCCAACCGTTGCAATACGGAAGTGAGCCACAATTTGCCCCTTCTTGGTTTGAAGGATATTGTGGATAAATTTAGCGTCAACGTTCTTAACGTACTGAGGTCGTCCATTCTCAAGCCAAGCAACGCCACCACCGTCACGATTTGAGGCTTGGCAAGCGAGAAGAGTTTCCAAGCTTGGCCGAGTCTTTTTATCTACCGATATTAGAATTACACACATTGTTTTTTTTCTCCTTTTTCTATTTACATACTACACTATGGGAAGCTGGTTGGCAAGCATTAATTTTACCGAGTAGCTCCTGCGATGTGAGTCCGAAAGGATGGAGAGTTGAATAGGGCAACCGCACTATCAGTATTCCGTCCTTCGGTTGGGATTGCTGGAACCTCGTAATTTTGCGAGCGGAGTCGGTCAAAGTGAAGGCAAGAGGCAAAACCCCAATCGAATTGAACCTTTGCCCGAGCTTTCAGAGTGGGATAGGCATTCGTTACATCCCGCCGAGCCGAGCGACTCCAGAAGAATCGGAAAAGCTCAGAGGAGTTGATCTGCTCCTCGCTCCACCCCGAGGTCTTCCGCTTGCTGGCTTGTTGGGCAATCGCCAAGCAAGTCGTGAGAATGACGAGGACTTTGGTAGGATTTAATGTGGTCGAGAAACTCCGAAACTCGAACGTGCCGTTCGTCTTGATCTTGGTGAAGTTGATGAGGGCGTATTTCCCGATGTCGATGAAAGGGACTCGGAGTGCCCCCGACGAGGTGTGGGACGGAGACTGGCGAAGATCAGCTTTGCTATTCCGAATCGCCCGATCTTGTTCCCGAGAGGAAAGAACCCTGCACCAACCGCTCAAGTCCCTCCGTTCTGCATTCTGGCCGAACAGAACTGGTGAGAGACGATAGCCAAGCTTTGCAACGGATTCACAAAAGTCGACGATCTTGGCTGGCGAGTTGGAGTCGATGAAGTTTCCAGCGTGCAGAGTGACGTGGATTCCGCCTTGAGTCTGACCCGCTTGACGAATCGGACGCTTGCCCCCAATGGCTTTTATGAAAGCTAGGAAAGCAAGGATATTCTGGATTCCAGCGTCACCCTTGAGGATGGGCGAAACAAACTCGCACTTTTTGTAGCCATTCTGAGTACGGATTGAGGGGTCTTCGTCGGCTTTCCAACACTCACCGTTGAATGTCGGTGCAACGTGAACAACCCCATCAGAGGTTGTTACCGATCTGATAGGAAGTCCTCGTCCGTGGGAGCCAATAGAGATTTGCAAGCTCTGAGGAATTGAGGTTTCGATTTCTATTCCGAACGTCTTTTCTTGGGCGTTTTCTTGATTGATCATACGAAGAGATTACCATATGCCAACCCGCTTTGCAAGAAGTATTTTAAGATAATTGTAAATAGTTGTAAGTCGTTGATTCTCCCTAGGAGACTATCCAGCGGAGATTCTTGTCCGCATCTGATCTACTCTCATTTTTGGCGAGTCTTACGCAATCAGATAAGGTTTTATTGCTTTTTATGTTCTCGATTTTTGTCTTCCGCCCTAGGAGAAATGTTGGTGACTGGTCACTCCCTCTCGTAGTTGCCCTATGCCGTAAGGTCTCCTCGTCCGCTGATAGTATTAAGATGCGTAGGCTTGTGTTTGGGAGCGATTGTAAGGCTTCTAGGAATGAAGAATTAAAAAGCCTATCTCCCTCGAATATCAAATTCCCCTTGGTGCGTTTAATAAACTCAAGTGCATATGGGGCGATTGAGAATGAAAACTTATCAGTTCCAGAAAAGAGTTCCTTTTTGTCGTATATTCCAAGGACATAGGAACCAAGAAAAGGATTGTAGAGATGGGGTACGCTGTGATTTATGTATGGTTTCCAGCCATCAGTCATAGCTAGGTATTGGCGAACCAAAGAAGTTTTTCCCGAGCTAGGCACTCCACCGATGGCAGTTATCACTCTCATCGAAGTATCCAGAATCTATTTTATTTTTTTTCTTTTCTACTAGGGGATTCGTAGAGAGGATTTAGTTCGAGTCGTTCGGGGCACACCTCTTAGTTCAAATGGCTTTATGATCTCCAATTAAATAAAAAAACAATAAAAAAAACCTTTAATATGTATTTCCTTATGAAAGTAAAACTATCTATGCCTGATCTCTTAACCTCTTGGGGGGATAGTAAGGGGGGTAAATTTTAGTACGTCAAGCTTATTCTATTTTTACTCAAGAGATTTAATTTTAGGCTTCTCTTTTTCTCCGCCTTGAATGACTGCGGTGGGGATGGTCGACGGAGGAGTTACTCCAGTCATAAGGTCTTCCTTTTTGGGGTGGAAAATTTCAATATCATTGTCCCAATTCATACGATTTTCGAACGTATTTTCATCCCATTTGTTCTTCATAATAATTCTACCTTAGCAGAAACTAGATTTCCTACAATCTCTGGTTTCTTGGTTCCAGTTAAATTACTTTGATAAAGCGGTACTCTTGTGATTTCAGTAACTCGAAAACGTGATTTTCTTGGAAGAATAACCTCTTGCTCTTTGGACATACTCCCAGCATTCATAAACCTTGGTACTGCCATTCCCTTGCCTTTTGCTTTGTTTATGGTTAGGTAGAGTCTCGATTTCGTGTCTCCTACTAATGGATTAACCAAAAACCCATTTCCGTTCTTTGCCATATCTTTGAAAAGGTCACTCTCGAAGAATGATGTATCCTTATAAACATTTGATTTACCAAAAGCAGACTTTACCGCTTTTGCATCCATTTTTCCAAATTGCCCATTTTTATTATACGTACTTATCTCCTTAAGGGGGTTGCCGTCTCCGTATTCATCTATTCCTATTAGATTTGTATACAACTGACTAAGACTGGCGAACTTTGCACCGACATATGCATCCCGAGATGTCGAAACAAATCCTTTGTCTACAAACTCGGAACCAACTTGGAGCGTTGAAGCAAGCTCTCTTGTTTGTGATTGAGTTTTATTTTTTGCGTGTTTTGCTTGGTCTTCGGTCATCCCACGATAAATAGTGGATTGTTCATTATTTGGGAAAATCTTTATGGCTTTATCCAGTAGTTCTTTTTTGTCGCCGATGGTAACGTCTGGAGAGTTCGGGTCTTTTTCTGGCTCAGAACGACTTTCACTATTCATAAGTATTGAGCCACTACCAGTATAGTCAGCTACGGCATTTATCATTTCGTCTGACTTATTTTGAAGCTCAACCGATGTGTCTGCTCCGAGTCCGTCTTTCGCTACTGCCTCACTCCATTGCTTTGCTTCTCTTTGGTTTTCTGGTCTATCCATTTCTAAGTTGGGATTATCTAAAATCTTGGAGTACACCCATTCCGCTTCCTGCTTGATAGATGTATACCCCTCTCCTACTCCGCTCTTGCCCTCTCCCCTGCCTCTTCCCGAGTCGCCACCTCCAGTCCACTTACCACTTTCATCCCGATTTTGTAGTGGGTCGTATTCAAAGCTCGTCGTTATGCAGAAGTCCTTCTGATTTGTAACTGCTTCCTTAATCGCAACCAATATCTCATCAGTAATATAATCTGCGATCTCCGAGTCGGAGGGAGTTCTAGCTAAAGTAACTACTGAACCCATCGCTTGAAAACGTGCAATACCCTTACTAGAGCTTCGTCCGTTCTGTGCTTGCCATTCTCTAATCGCTCCGTTTACAAATCCGTGCAAAGCAGAGATGCCGATTAACTCTATGCCGAAAGCGGGACTAATTAACGAACCAATCAATATCCGATAACGATGTCCGTGGGTTTTCGCAACCGCTTCAATCCCGCCCTTGTAAACTATTTTTAGTCCGCTTGATACTTTCTCCATTAAAGCACGTCCTGCTGGTGATTGGAGATAGTCTCTAATCTCTCCAGCCTTACTCGCTCCGTATTGTGCCTTCATCTTCGCACCTTCTGCAATCCGCCTCAATGCTCCTTTCTTTTCCTCAACCCCCTTAGCAGGGGCATCCTTGGTCGTTTTTGAGCCATCCCCGCCCTTGGAGCAAGTGTTGCCCGCCTTGAATCCTCCGCTACCAGTACCACAGTCTAACTCAAGGAGGT